>ENA-OPTB01000020-OPTB01000020.1-human-gut-metagenome-genome-assembly--contig:-NODE-20-length-151291-cov-5.516636_pt1 | contig 151291 bp, 206 predicted proteins | sample MGYA00241810_ERZ501911 | MGnify/ENA primary metagenome ERZ501911 (study PRJEB25962, sample SAMEA2042304) | human gut metagenome | biome: human gut; feature: human-associated habitat; material: faeces... | reverse complement strand
ATAATTGGATGTGTGATAACTATAAAGGATGTAGTAATTATGAAATGATAAGAAAATGCAGTTTCGTAATATTTGAGGAGAGCAGATAGTTAAAAGCTATCTGCTTTTTTAATGCAACAAACAGAGAATAAAAAAATATAATAAAAAAGGAGACTAAAATTATGAAGGTAAACGAAATTAGAAAAACAGAAACAATTGAGAAACTGGTAAGAACAGAGTACATTGCAGAGGATGGAACTGTGTTTAGCAACGAAGAAGAGTGCAAGAAATATGAGGAGTCAGCACTGTTTGCAATTAGTAAAAAATTGAAGAGGCTTGATAATAAGAAAAATGGAGCCTCTGAATATGATATTTATGATGAATGTTCTGATGAGTATCTGGTAGAGATTTTCAATGCAGAAACAGAAAGAGATATCGAGAATATCAGAAGATATGTATACCTCAAAGCTTTTTCAAATAGTTCGTATGCGAGAAAGGAAGATGTTGATTTACCTAATATTACAGCAGGGCATGAAGTAATTATCCATTGGAATTATGATGAAGATAGTTGTTGGACAATTGGAAATGGAAGTATTGATGCTTTCTGTGGCTACATTAAAGAAAATCTTATGAGTTTAATTACACCAAAGGAGGAAAATGCAGATGCTTAATATAACATTCAAATATAAAGATGCAATGAGTAATTGGGAATGGAGAACACAAAGCTGTACAGTGTCATCTGTTGAAGAATGTAAGCGAATTTACGGACTTGACAATGGAGATGTTGAATACGAGATTTTAGAAGTTAAGGAGGAAAAATAATATGAATGGATATGAATTTAAAAGAGAAGTCGAAAGAATTTTTAAGGTTGCACGAAACATGTACCCTAATGTAACAGATGAAATGCTTGATACAAACGGAGCTATTCATTATATGAATGGCAATGACAGCACACCCTTTGATTGGAACTGTAACAATAGGTTATGTGAGTTTCTCATTTTCCATAAAAATGAGATGGGTTTTATCAAGGCATTCGTAAACAGTGACAATACAATTGATGTGTATATTTATGAAACCGATGATGCAATGGAGCCAACTTATAAATTTACAGAGGAAATGGAGAACTTAAAAGCAAGAGATTTTGCAAAGGTAATGAACTACATTGCAGATGACAATCAGTTATGGGATAAGCCGATTGATGAACTCGACTGGGATGTTAATGTAACTGAATGTGACGAGATTGATTAATACAGAGAATAAATAAAGGCAGATGCAAATAATTGTGTCTGCCTTTTGTAATGGAAGGAGAATGCGAAATGAATACAAAGAATTTACGGATTAACTATCACATTGAGATTGTCAATGATTCAAAAACATGGGATAAATTTGTAAAGGCAACGGAAAGTCTTAATGCTCCACATAGCGATGCACCTTGGGAATTATATACAAATAAAGATTTTGACAGCTTTGAAAAAGCATTAGAGTATTACATGGTTTGGTATGTAAACGATGAATGTTTTGATATTAAAATGTGGGAACAGATTTTTATAGATAATGAAATGATTTATGAAGAATATTGTGAACCGCATTGTTGCACTAAAAGCGAAATGAGAAGAATTATAGACAGAGATACTTATGACAGATTACGTAATTATGATATGCAAACAAAAGAACTTGAAAAATCTAATGAACTAATGAGTGGATTTATCAAGCGAATGGGAAAGCAGTTTGAAGAAATGTTTAACAAATATGTAAAGGAGATTGCAAATGAGTAATACAGAATATGTAAGACAGAGTGCAGATAAATATGGGTGGAAAAAATATTATTCCACATTGCGTCCTGTAAGTATGGGAACGCAGCCTAAAAATGGATTTATGGATTTTGTAAATTATGACGACAGAACGGAAGTTGATGGAAGAATGGTGTGGGCTGAGTTGTATTACAACAGAGAGCTTACTGAAAAAGAAATGAGAGATTACGACTTAGTTAAATAGAAAGTGAGGTTGGTTGATATGGTAGAAATCAAAATAGATAACACAGGCGATGGAACATGGTGGCTGTACAATAGTAATCAGGGCTGGAAAGATTATTGCGGTTGTGAAAACTTCGATGAACAGGTTGTTCTTACGGGCAATAGAGATTTTACAGGATGTACTGAGGCAGAATGGTATCAGAATGCAAAAAAGATTTTGGATGATATTGATTGTTATGACGAATATCCAACGGATGTATCTGATGAAGTGAATGCAAAATTAAAAGAAATGTATGATAAATGCAGATGTACAGAAGATATTCTGGTTGATGTAATTAGGCTTCTTTATCCAGAAGACACCTTTAAAACTGGAACAATCAGAGGGTATAGCCAAGGAGATTGGCAAGATTACATTGTCATGGGAGATGTGGATACAGATTTACTTGAAGCAATGTATTTTGGAAAGATCTCTGATATTACAGTAACAACGGACGAAGAAGAATTTGGAGATGTAATCACTCATGATGAACTATGAGAGCAGAAAGAGAAGAGGGATTAAAAGAATTTTTCAGAAATCATTACGAACTTGATAAGGATGAAGAAATTCATATCTTACAGGCAGACGGATATAAGCAGGTAGTTGATTGGAAAGCAGTTGGATAACCAAAGGAAAGAACTGTTTACAAGGAAATGGAGGCAATAATTATGGAAGAGAAAGATATTAGAATTTGTCCAGTGTGTAATAGGGAAGTGGAAAGAAATGATATGAATTTCACAACAGATTGTTATGGAATCACTTTTAGATTAGTGTGTAATGATTGTTGGGAGAAGCTAATGGAAAAGGGATATGACGGTCAATATTATAGTGAAGCTGATGAATGTATTGATGAAGATTATTAGGAGGTAGCGCAAATGTATAGAAGTGCAATAGTAAATGAACTTGGATATGTAATGTTTTGGTGTGATGAATTGCAGGGAGACGAACAGATTGAATGTATCTTAAATAGTCACCCTGAATGGTCTGTTAAATGTGTGGAAATATAAAAAGCGAGGTACAAAATATGAATGTATTGAGAATTGAACTCATAAGAGAAGTTGGAAAGTTGAGAGAATATAAAGTGACATATGAAGAAAATGATGTGTTTACAGTAAAGGTTGTAGGAAAAACATTTAATTACAATGATGTAGAAATTGAAAGTATTCCAGAAAGTGTACTTGATTTTGCAGAGAAATGGATTCTTGGTGATTTGTAAGGGAGGTTGATTTATATGAGATTACATCTATTTTGGCTTGATAAGAATTGGAAGAAACGTGGTGATTGTGCCAATAATTATAATCTTATTATTGATATGGAAAATAAAACATATAAGGTATATACGAATGCTTTTTATGGATATTATCATCCAGAAGATATTGAGGTTAAAAAGAAATCAGATATTGAAGATTACATAGAGTATTTAAAGAGAAATGGATTTAGAGGAGATGATTAAATGCTTAATCTAACAGAAGAAGGATATATTTATACAAGTAAAAATGGAATTAAATATGATTTACTTGAGGGAACGACAATTGGAGTATCGCCTAGAAAGACATCAGACATAATCTTTATTATGATGTCCGATGTTAATTTTAATGTTGAAAATCATATTGTTGGTTGGTTATTTGGTGCTTATGACTTACCATACAGACTCGATGAATATGATGCAAGTATAACAGAAATGGTTGATATTTACGAGAAAGAAAACGGAATAGGAGAGTGATTTATATGTTAAAAGCAATAAATATTAAATGGGACACAGATGGAGACAAAAATGTATTCAATGAGCTTCCAACGGAAATGATTATTCCAAATGAATTGGAAGAACTGTACAAGAAAGATAAAGAATATGCACTTGAAGAGATTTCAGATTTGCTATCAGATGAGACAGGATTTTGTCACGTTGGATTTGAAATCGAAAAGGTGATTACAAAAGAGTCTGTTGAGAATGAATTATACGATTTTTTCAATGACAAAATTGAAACTGGTGATGCACCTGAAATTGAAAGAGTTGGTCGTTATCCTGATATGTATGTCACAGGAGACAACGGAATTGTTATTGATTGTATAGGTGGAAAGCAGATTAGATTGATTATTCAAGTAGATTAAGGAGTGATGAGATATGAAAACAATTACAGTAACTATTGAAGTATATGATAACTCATCAGTAGAAGATGTAGAAAGAGCAGTTAGTGCAGGGCTTGATAACAACGGAATTGATTGTACTTATGATGTTGAAGAAAAAGAAGAGTAAACAAGAGTTTCTTTGGATGATTGGAGGAATTAATATGTTAGATTTACATGATTTATACACGATGGAATATGCAAAAGAAAATGATGAGAATTATGGTAGATGTGAAACTTGCAAGCATTATGGAAATTGCAATTATTGTTCTGATTGCGATGAAGGCTCTGAATATAAATTTGATTTAATTTATTATCAAAGAGAACATGATGAAGAAATTGCAAAATGGATTGAAGAAAATAGATAATACGAAATGAGGATTTACTGTTAAGAATGGAGGCTATATGATGAAACGTGATTTAGTAGATGAATTGTATAAAATAGCATATAAGCGATATAGAGAAAAATATCCAAATAAAGATTTCGCATCTATTCCCAATTTTTTAGATTCGCTTTGGTTTAGTATTGAAGGTGAACTTAATAGAAATGGATACGATGCTGCAAGAAAATATGTAGAAGAAGCAGACTTAATCGTATTAAGGTGAATGGTAAGAACGGAGGTAGATTATATGTCAAACGAATGGTATAAAACTGACGATTTACAGTGGTGTAAACCATTAGGTGAGAGAAAATACAAATTTATCCATGCACTTTGGATTGATACTTGTCCAACTGATCCAGAAAATGATTATGTTGTTTGTTCAAGCTTAATTGATTTGAATGAATATAGCGATGACGAAATAGAATTAGCAGTATCTTCTTATTATGATAGTTATAATGACATGCTAAAGAAATATAGCACTACAAGAGAAAATGCACATGAACTCGATTCTATTGTTGCGGAGTGTATATTCGAAGAAGAATGTTACACAGATGGTCATAGCCATGGAACATTTACAAAAGAAAATGCAGTCAAATATATTGAGAATTGGATAAAAGAAAACTAATGAAACGATGATTTACTGAGATTATGAAAGGAAGGGATGATATGTTATTTAAGGAGTATTCAATAGAATGGCTTGATATATTTAAAAGTATGAAATCTTATAACACACAGAGGCTGTATAGAAATATAATTGAAAATCATCTTATTCCTGAAATTGGTGAAATGGAAATGAATAATATTTCTATTTCCAATCTTCAGCAAATTATCAACAAAAGGATTTCTAATCCAGCTACATGTAAACATATTTTATTGACACTTAAACAAATATTTAAAATAGCGAAAGAAGAAGGGGTTGTTGATAAGAATTTATATACTTTTATTCAAGCTCCATACTATGAATCCAATGAAAAAAGAGCATTGACAAAAGAAGAAAAAATAGCAGTTCGAAATATTGATTGTGATTCAATGAGTAAGGTATTTGTTCATATATTATATGGATGTGGATTAAGAAAAGGAGAAGCATTAGCTTTGACGAAAAATGATATTATAAATAATGAATTGGTTATAGATAAATCATTGCATTTTGTCAATGGAAACCCAATATGCGGAAATCCTAAAACACATTCGAGCAATAGAAAAGTACCTATACCTGAATTTTTATTAAAAGAGCTTACATCATATATGAAAACAATTGATGATAAACTCTTTTTTAATATAGATGGAGAATATTTTAAAGATAGTGAATATACAAAAATGTGGAAATATATAGTTGGGAAAATAGATAATAACATAAATGTAAATTCAAAATTAACAGCACATATATTTAGACATAATTATGCTACTACTTTGTATTACTCTGACGTGTCAATAAAACAAGCTGCAAAACTTATGGGACATTCAAATGTAAATACTATTTTAAAGATATATGCTCATTTGGATTCAGAAAATGAAAAACTTACAGAGAAAATTAATAAAATATTTTATATATAAGGAGGAACTAGAATATGACTGTTGCTGAAGTAAAAGAATTATATAAGGGAGAATACGTAGATCTAGAGGTCTATAAGCCTTTAAGTAGAGGACATTATTATCCGAATCATTTTCATGGAGATAATTGTGTAGGACTTAGCGATGGTTCTCCTGAAGGAGATTATACGGAAGATATGGAAGTTGGTTTATATGAGTTGATGGATCAGGATGAATATAATAATACTTTAATGGCAAATTGCGATATATATGCAGATTTTGACGATTGGTATGACAATAAAAACGCAAAAGTTCTTTGTATCATGATTAAATAAACCAATGAATCGGAAAATTATTTGGACTTAGTGAAAAATGTTTAGAATATTGGTTTGAGTAAGGGAGATTGGTTAATTCAGTCTCTTATTTATTTGGAAAGGAAATGAATTTATGAGTAAAGAGAAATTATTACAATTTGCAGATTTACTAGATGAATATAGTGATGAAATTAAAACTAAAAGAAAAGATAAAAATCAATACGAAACAAAAGAAGAGTATGCCGCACAAATAATGTTTAAACGACATATAGAAACAATTAAAGAAATAAGAAGTATTATTTATTATGAATTATAAAGGAGAGTGATTACGGAAAATTAAAAGCAGAATATGAAATTTAATGTAAAAGTCCTTTTTATGGGACAGTAATATGTGGTATAATTTAAATAAAATAAAGAATGAAAAAATAAACGGAGGTATTGATTATGGCACAGACAATCGGAAGTATTATAGCATTTATCATTGTATTTGGTATTCCTTATTTGATTGGTAAGAAGAATGAAAAAATAGAAGCAGAGAAAAATGCAGATGAATTTATGAAGAAGCATTTTGGTGAAGATTATAAGGATAGAATAAACAGATAACAAACATAGAGAAAGGTGGCTAATTATATGAGTTTGTTTGGATTGTTTTATACAATTTTTGGAGTAGGTTGTAAAGGTATTAATGATATAAGAAATGTAATGGAAGATAATGACCGTAAAACAAGATATAGAGATAGCGAAACGAATACTTATTATGATCATAATATGAATAAAAGAGATTTATCTAATAATCACATTATGGTAACTGAAAAAGATTGTAATGGTGATGTTTGGCTGAAAGATGCACAAACTGGCAGATATACTCAAAATATTACAGCCGGTAGAGTTGAACAAAAATATCAAGAAGAAAAAGCAAAAGCATTACGTGGCGAAAGTGACAGAACGCACATTAAATATGGTGATAATGAACATAGAAAAGATGAATTTCCTGGTTACAGATATAAAGATTTTAAGACTGGGAAATTATATGTTGAGAGATCTATGATTTTTACCGAAGAACATTATAAAATGTTGCATTTGTGGTCTGGTTATGGGATTTGTCAACAATCGTTTTCAGTATTATTTGATACTGAAACAAAGAAAATTGTCCGATTAACAGATGGTACAATTGATAGTATGCTAGGTCAAGGTGCTTTAATAGAAGACATAAATGCATTTTTTTCTAAGTATGTAAAAGAATATTACGAACATATGGCTGAACCATATAGTACATGGTATAAACAAAAATTATATTATGAAACAACTTTACGTCCATGGGCTGACTCTTTAAAAGACAAATTTATAGAAGAGGGGGAGGCAAGAGTAAGATATAGGAGAGGTAAAAAATAATATGGAAGAATGGTATTGTATAATAAGTAACGAGCCACACAAAAAATATTATTGCGATGATTATGAAGATGTACAATCTTGTATTTCACTTGACTCTATGTTTAAATTTCATATAACGGATTTTCTTAATAATTCAATTCCAAAGGATATAGAATGTCCTGATTATTCTATATATAAAGACGGAAAATTAGTAGAAGTAGTAACTGGTAAAGAATTAGCGGAGATTTACTTGAAAAAAAATAGTGAAATAATAGTGGATTATATTAATAAAAAAAAGGAAGAAGAATTAAGATATAAAAAAATAGTAGATGATTTTAATTCTTTAAGTTCAAGTATTGAAGGGGTAAATAATACAATGAAAAATTTAACAGATAGTCTTAATAAATTGAGTGATATTTTTGATATAAGAAGGTGATAAAAATGAAAGGTAGATTAGAGCATTCATTACAAATTGAAAAAAATATAAAAGAAATATTATCTATATTGCCACAATATGTAACTGAATATTATTATGAATTTAAATCGGGAAGACAACCAACAGCATGTAGAGAATATATAAGAAAAATAGCAAAATTTTTATATTTTATTGATTTAAGTAATGTAAAACAAATTAATCCTAAACAAATTACTAAGTTTGATGTTACTCGTTTTTTAGATTCAATAGAATATATAATAGATAATAATGGAAATAAAAAACAATCATCATTATCTTATAGGAAATGTTATCATAGTGTATTAAAAAGTTTTTTTGATTTCTTAACAGAGAATGATTATATAACTGAAAATCCTATGAATAAAATAAAAAGGGTTCGTGGAGAAGATTTTGTTAATAGAAAATTCTTAGATGAAGATGATTTAAAAGAAGTATTATTGGCTGTAGAATGTGGAGCAGGAAATAGAAGATCGGTTGCTATGCAATATAAATGGAAATCAAGAGATAGGGCAATTATGATGTTATTTATGCAAACTGGAATTCGTGAAACTGCTTTAAGTGAAATAAATATTGAAGATATTGATTTTGAAAATCATGTTATCAAAAGTGTTATTGAAAAAGGACATAAAGATAAAATGTTTACAATGAGTTCTCAATTAGAAAATGCAATCTTAGAATGGATATGTGACCGAGAAAAAATAATAGATAAAAATGAAGAAGCATTATTTATTTCTAAATCAAAAACACGTATGACACAAAAATCATTATCAAATATTGTTGAAAAATTTACTAAAGAAGCATTAGGATATTCGGTAACACCTCATAAGTTAAGAGCTTCTTTTGCTAATATTATGTTAGAAAAAACAAATGAAAATATTTATGTTGTTCAGCAATTATTAGGACACGCAAGAACAGAAACAACTAAAATATATTTAAAGAATAATTTAAATCAGTATAATGATATGGCTGCTGACATTATAGCAAAAACAATATTTTAATAAAGGAGAAAATCAATAGTGAATATAAAACAATATATAGTATATAGAAATGATAAAACAAATCATCCAATGTTAAAAGAAAAAAGAAAAATTCAATGGGGCTCAAATATTTTAGAATATGAAGATATCGTAGAATTTTTAAACACTGTTTTTTTTATGAATCATCTTGAAGAAGAATATGTGTATGTAATATCTTACAATTGTCAAATGATTCCTCAAGGTATTTTTGAATTGTCGCATGGAACTGCTGATACTTCATTAATAGGTATGAGAGAACTAGGTATTTTTCTTTTATTATCTGGTGCAAATAAATTTATTGTTGTTCATAATCATCCAAATGGAAATACAGAAATTAGTAGTGGGGATTTTGAGGTAACGAATAAAATAAGAGAGTTGGCTAATTTATTAGGAGTAGAATTTCGACAACATTTAATAATAGGCAACGATGGTTGGAATAATATCATTGAAGATTATGAAGATATTAAAGATTTTAAAGAAGATATCAATAATCAAAAGAAAATAGAACAAAAAACAGTATTTGGTTTTCTAATTGAATAGAATTTGATATAATTTTGAAGGAGGAATTATGATTAATATTAATGATTACAAAATTGACGAATATAACTATTCTTCTTTTGAAGAACTGGCAGGAGAGTCTAATATTGAGTTAAAGGATATAAAGAGGTTAGAATTTCCAACTCGACCAATAGGTACGAAGTTGTGCTGCAATACCGGTTATTATATTGCGAAGAAAACAAAGAAAAAGATATATTTTTATGAATTTATAGAAATTTACGATGTCACAGAGTTTGATTCACACACAATATTATTTCAAGGTGAAAATCAAAATAATCCATTAGAACTATATGATACATATAAGGAGTCTAAAAAATAAGGTAGATGTAATTGCAATCTTACTACAATAGAAAGGAGGATTGATAAAATGAAAAACATTAGCGTATCAGATTTTAAAGGAGAGTTTTTTTCAGGAGAATGGAATGAAAAAACCTATTCTTCTCAAATATCCGGAAAGGAGAACTTATATAGAATTTATGTTTCAAATGAACTAATACACATTACAAGACAAGAACTTGAAAAGATAACATCTGACATTAACAAGAATGACAAAGAGGTGGCAGATAGAATACTAAAAATGGCACTGGATTTTTCAGAAGAACAGAAAAAGCAGCTTTTTATAAAAATGGTTACATCAGATGAATTTTTAGCAAAATTTTTTAGAGAATCGGTACACAAGATGCTTAAAGATTCCGGACTTAGGAAAAATTCACGTGTAGCAGCTTGCGAAATTCTTAATAACTTTGACATTGATTATGAACCTGATAATTTCTAGTAAATTTGAGATAGAGAATCAGGAAATAAAATTGATAAATTTGAAACAGTAGAAGAAACAAGGATAACAATTCATGAATACGAAAAGGAAGATAAAGAAAATGGTTACTATGAAGAAAATTTTTACGAAATTTATGATGAAGAAAATGAAATAATAGTTTCATGTGCAATGGAATTGTCGTAAGGCAGTTCCGTTTCTGATATGATGGAGAATATAATATTGAGGTGATATAAATGTATTATATAAAATGTGGAACAGATTATATTTGCAAATGCCCTTATATTGTAAATGGCGAAAACAAAGTCGTTGGAACAATTGAAGAAGCGAGAGCATTTAAAACATATTTGGGCGCACAAATAGCATTGGATGTACTAGAGGAAGCTAATGTTTGTAGCAATATAATTAATTGTGAAATAGTTGAGGTGATATAGATGAATAATTTACAAGAAATATGGAATGATTTGGACGAGGCATATGAATATATGGAAAGAGCTATTGAGAAAATGTCATACATTCTATTATCAAAAGAATTATATGAAAGAAAAGAGAGATTCGATTTATCAGAAATTTCTAATATGAAGCAGCTTGTAGAAGAGATGATAGAGAATAACATATAATGAAACCAAGTTTTCATGTGGAGTGAAAGGAGAATGATGATGGATAATTTGGTACAGAAAATAAATTGGGATGTACAGAAATTAAATGGGGATGTGACATTTATAAAAAATCAGTGTATGTTTGTATATGCTGAAGCTGATTTAGTTTCTAATCGAAAAATGCAAGAACCACTACAAAAACTATATCAGTATGAAAATCAGCCAGATATGAGAGAAAAGATAAGAGAATATATTAGTGAACTTGATACGGAAATTGGCAGACTTGAAGATTTATTAAAAAATACTGATAGTCCATATGATTTACAGATTAAAGGTAGGTTAAATGCAATAATCGAAGTAAAGAATGATTTGCTTGGAAGATTGGAAGAGGTGATATAGATGAAAATAAGATACGCTATTGAAAAAGAAATAGAAGTTCCAGATAATTTAACAGCTATGGATGTTGATAATATTATTTCACAGAAATGTGAAGGAGAGAATGGATTTGATTATCAATGGATGAGTACAAGTGAAATTAATGAACAGCATTTAACAGGATTGTTTGACGAGATGAATTGACGATTTTATTGGAAGGAGAAAATAAAAATATGAAAATTCAAATTGTAATTGAAGCAGATTTTAATGAGGAAGAATTAGCTAAACTTAAAGATGAAAAAACTGGATTAATTCCAAGTAAGGGGGAATATGCAGGTGGTATAACTGTAGGACATGATAACGGAATTGGTATGATTCATGTATATAATCAAAAAGAATATGGGATGAAAAATTTTAATGGAATCGGAGCTGATATCTTATCAAATGTTCATATAAAAGAAACAAAAATAGTTAAATAAGAACCCAAAGAAAAATTGCTTTCTTGTTGAAAGTGAATCATATAGAAATAAAATATTAGAAGTAGAAATCAAACTGCTTCTTTTTTATTGTAGAAAATGAGGTGATAAATTGAGCAGATATAAAAATGGAAATCCTAAAAGGCAATCGAGATTCATTTGTTTGTCTTGCTTGCAGGAAAATAAGTTAGCACAAGGAATACAAAGGAAATCCCAACGTGAAAAATTTCATATCAAAGATTTGTATTGTCTTTCGTGTGGAAAGATTTGTAAGTGTGTGGAAATAAGATTTTGTGATTCTTTTGACGAAGTAATGAACAAAGCAAAAGAAATGAGTAAAACGTATTATTCAATGGAGAATAATAATGATAGAAAGGTAGGTTGATCTTATGTTGGCAGTAGATTTTAATAAAATAGGAAATATAGAATCAAAAGTTGTACAATTTCCGATAAACAGGGTTAAAAAAGTTGATAATATAGGAAAATCAACAAAAATGTGGTGTTTAAAAGATCGTGAAGAAATAATGCGAGTGTATAATATATTTAAAAATAAGGTGGAGAGTGCAACATCAATAAAAAAGGAGACAGTAGCAAGAAGAAATTTAACAATGTTTGTATTCGCTATTGATATTGGGTTGCGTGGTGGAGATTTTTGTAACCTTAAATGGTCTGACATTTTTGATATAAATTGGAATTTTAAAAATAAAGTAGAGTATGTTCCAGAAAAAACAAAAAGAAGTCATAAACATATAGAATTATACTGGAATGATGATTCTGTTCAAGCACTCGTTGATTGGTTGAAATGGTGTAATAAAATGGTTAAACCACAGGAACTAAATGATTATATTTTTGCAAGTCAGAAAGGCTCTAAAATAGGTGAAAAAAGTTGGTATGAAATAATGGAAAAAACAAGGAAGGAAGCTGGTATTCCACAGAAAATTGGAACGCATGGACTTAGAAAAACAATGGCTAATCAGTACATTAAAAATTCGGATGATAAAGCACAAGCCCTTGTAGATATATCGACAATGTTTGGTCATTCGGATTTAAGAATAACCGAAAGATATGCTTGTCTGGAAGACGAAAGAATTAGAGCGAACAAAAAAAGAACATCATTTATATATGGGTAATAGTAAAAGACGATACTTATTTAGTATCGTCTTTTTCAAAAGTAAACGGTTTTACCATATCATTTGTAAATAAGTCTCCTGGCTTACAATTTAAAGCATCACAAAGTTTATTGATAGTATCGAGTCGAATATTAACAGTTTCCCCATTGCAGATTTTTCCTATATTATTGGGGGCTATACCTGTTTGTTTGGATAACCAATAAGGCGTTTTATTTTGTTGCTCCAATAGTTCCTTTACTTTGAGTTTGTACATTTTAAATCTCCTTATATATTATTTACATATATAATACAAAAAAATAATGTATTTTTCAATAATATATGTTGACATATAATATAAAAAGATATATAATGTGGAATATAGAAACAGACAAATAAGAAAGGAGGATGTGAAATGAAAGGCAATTATAAAAGATTCGATATAGTGCTTGTTGATTTTGGAAAAGTACAATTCGCCGGAGAGCAAGGTGGAAAGCGACCAGCAATTATTTTGCAAAACGATGTTGGAAATTATTTTAGTGGAACGACATTAGTAGCACCATTAACATCTAAAATTAAACACTTAGATCAACCGACACATCTTCTTTTCGAAAAAGATGTAGAAAAAGGCTTGAAAGTTAATAGTATGGTACTTGGAGAATGTTTAAGACAAGTTTCAGAAGAGAGAATAATTAAGAAATTAGGGTACATATCTTCAATAGAAGATAAAAGAAATATAAAAAGAGTATACTATGCTAATTTTGGAGATTTGGAGGAATAATAATTATGGATTATGTAGCAATGACACTCGAAGAAGCAAAAAAAGTTGTTAAAAAGGACGCAATCGTTCTTGTATCTAGACAATATCTTGAACAGGAAGATTGCAATATTGGTTTCACTAAAAAAAAATTCTGTGAATGTTCAGAATTGTTACAGGAAGCAGAGACAATTGCAAAGGTTTGTGATGATTTTGCTGCACAGTTGAGATGTTTTACAACAAGACAGGTCGATCCGGTTAATTACAAGCCAGTTGGAACATTGAATACGATACTTTTTCGGTCAAATTAAATGAACAAGTCCTTATTATTGGACTTGTAAAATAAAAGGTAAAATTTACCATTGACAATATCGAACGGACGTTCTATTATCTTATTATACAAAAAAAAGATAGAGTCTTGATGTAAAAGGTATTGGCAGTACCTAATACAGACCCTATCTAAATTACATAAAACACAACGTAAATACGTTAAACGCAGTACGTTGCTAACCCCAATATTACATATTAATTCAAAAATGTCAAGTAAAAGGTGAGATTTTGACTTGGCAATCGTTAGCAATTCTGCAAAATTTATCAAAAAATTTTAAAAAAATTAAATAAGAAAGAGGTGTTTCATATGGCAAATTATGTCATTACAGACGGAACTCGATGGATCATGAAGGACAGGAATGGAAAGTATGTTCCTACTTCATGTGAGTCTTTTGCGGACATTTTTAGTAAAAAACAGGCTGAAAATATACAAAAATGTTCATTGGCGAAGGCGTTAAGAGGAGTTTTTTATGTGGAAAAAATGAGTGAAGAGGTTCCAGCACAAGTTAAACCTGTAACCGATAAGGACATTGAAGAAACTGGAAAAGTAATGGTTTCAGAAGATATTAAATATTGGTTAGATAAAGCAACAGATATGAGTAATATTGCGAATGAAGCAATAAATCGAAAAAGAAAACTGTGTCAGGAATTGAGTTTGGTGGACAAAGAGCTTTGTGACATTCTTCATTATATAGAATTCTGCAACTTAAATGCTGCACAAGGTTATAAAGCATATAAAATGGTTAAAGAACGGAGAATATTAAGAAGAAAGATAAAAGATGAAATATCAATTCTTGACAGTATTTTAGGTCAAAAAGTGTCACAAACAGCCAAAAATGCGATACAAAAAACAGCAGAAAATATGGACAAACGTACATATGAACCTAGAGTTCTTAAAGAATTGTTTGATTTTTAATTTGAATAATAGATTGGAGTGATGAGATGAATTGGAAGCAAGTTGACAAATTAGAGTTCTCGGATGAAGAAATGGAGATTATTAACTTTTATTCAGACAACGAAATGTGCGAATTAAAAAAAATATGCAATCCAATTATAAGTAGAAAGAATGTAGATAAAGCAGACTATGACGATTTATATAGTGACGCATTAATTGTTTTAATGGAAAGTGTAAAAGATTTTAATGGTAAAAAGTCAAAATTTAAAACTTTCTTAACTGGAAATATCAAGCGTTCATTTTACGATTGGACAAGAGATTCACTTAGAGGAAAGCGATGTAATCTTGAGAGAGATAAAAATGGAAAAATTATTTTGGACGAAAATAAAAAACCGATTCCAATTAAAAATGTCTCATTTGATAATCTAGTAGAAGATGGAATAAGTTTACATGAAAAAATAGCAGAGAAAAATAATACATATGAACATACTGAAAATATTGAAAAATATCTTAATTCTCTTTCTGAAAAAGAAAAAATAATAGCTAATTTCATTATTGATGGATATTCATTAAAAGAAATACAGGAAAATTTAAAATTAACAGATAAGAAATTTCAAAAAATATTAACTAATATGAAAAGTTTTAAAAGACAGCAAATTATTCATAGTAACAATTGTATTGTAATTAAGGAGGATAAACCAATGAACGTACAAACAACAACATTAGAAAAAAGCAAACCAGACAGATTAAGTGTTGCATCAATTAACAAAAAAATTGATAATTACACAATTAGATTTGATCACCCATTACAAAGAGAATCAGAACAATGGTCAAATGTCATGAAAGGTAATTTAATTTCAGATATTTTACAAGGAAATCCTATTCCATCACTTACATTTGCTGAACAAATTATTAATGGTATTGCAATTATTTGGGATTTAGATGGAAAACAGCGTTGTACAAATACTTATTCTTTTGCAAAAGACAAGTTTAAAATATCAAGAAATATTAGACGTTGGATGATTTCATATCAAGCAATTGTTAAAGATGAAAATGGTAAACCTGTTCTTGATGAAAATGGTTTTCCAAAAACAGAAAAAAGAGAATTTGATATTAGAAATAAAAAGTTTTCTAATTTACCAGAAGAATTACAAGATAAATTTATGGATTATAATTTTGAAATTGTTCAATATTTAAACTGCTCAGAAGAAGATATTGCTTATCATATAGCAAGATACAATGAAGGCAAGCCAATGAATACTCAGCAAAAAGGTATCATTAGATTAGGTGAGCGTTTTGCTTCATTAGTTAAAGGAATTTCAGCAATGCCATTTTTCAAAGAAATGGGAAATTATACAGTAAGAGAATGCAATAACGGAACAATTAATCGAGTTGTTGTTGAAAGCATTATGACTACAAATTTCTTAGAAGATTGGAATAAAGATCAGTCTGCTATATGTGAATTTCTTAAAGATAATGCAAGTGAAGAAACTTTTGATAATTTTGAAGAATTAGTTAATAGACTTTCAAAGGTTGTAGATAACAACGATGAAATTCTTGAAGAGTTTAATTCAAAAAATTCATTTATTTGGTTTGGATTATTTGGAAGATTTGTTAATAACTGTGACAATGATAAAAAATTCATTGAATTTATGGCTGAATTTGGTCAGCCATTACATAAGGCTTTTGAAGAAATAGAATATGACGAAAACGGGAAAAAGAAACATTCTACAAAAGATAAGGCAATTGTTCATGAAAAAATGAATAAGGCTATAGAATTGATGAATGAATTTTTAAATATTAAAAACGAAGAAAATATCGAAACAGAAGAAGAGGAGGATAACAAAATAGACGGTAACAATGAAACTGCTGTTTCTTGTGGCTGTGAGAATGCAAAAAATGACGAAAATGGCGTTTTAATGTTCTGTAAGGAAAACGTATCAACCGACATAGAAGAGGAAGATATTGCTTTATATGAGGATATGCTTGACGATTGTGTAAGGGTTGATATGCCAATTTATAATATGTGTAAAAATGCACTAATTGGTTTGGTTGGATTCTCAGTAAAAGAAAATAAAGATAAAGAGTTTGAAGATTGGATTAAAGAATATCAGACAGACAAGTCTAACTTTAGTTCAAATCAGAAAACAAACTTTATATTTATGAAGAATGATTTTAATAACTACTTATTACAGAAAGGAGCATGTGCTAATGCCTGATATATCAATGTGCTTTGGAAAACATTGTCCTAAACGTGAGGAATGTTATAGGGCAATAGCTAAACCAGATAAAATACAAAGTTATAGCGACTTCGAAATAGATTGTGGACTGCATAATTATAGGAATCAAATGAAGATGGATATGAGTAATAGATTAATATTGCCATTTGGTGAAATAGAATTGTTTTTTGATGAAGAACCTGCAAATTTTGTAGCAAGGGATATAAAAGATTTACCAGAAAATGAAAAAAGCAAACGTACAATTAACTGTTGCAAAAACTGTGCCAATGCTATTGGATATTCAGGGTATGAGGATTGTTTTTGTAAGGTTTATGATTGTGGTATCCGTGCAGAAGTGTACAACTGTGAAGAATTTAAAAGTGAGGAGCAGGAAAATGAATAAAGAAATAAAAGAAGAAGTTAGCATTGTTTTAGATCTGTTAAAGAAGTCGCTTATTAAGAACAATATGTCAATTGGGTTTGATAAAGAAACAAATTCATTGTTGTTTTTCGATACAAAGCAGTATGTAGAAAATAAGAAGTTTGATGGTTTTAAAATTAAATTGGAAGAATTGGTGAGGTAATGGATGCAATCAGAAATGTAAGAATCAGAAAATAAAAGTAATTATAAATTACAATAAATTTGGAGCAGTAATTAGTAAATCATCTATTCCTGTAAAAGAAAATAGAGATTATTGCATTGAATATTCTTACGAATTAATAAATAGAAAAAGAAAAAGAGAATAATAAAGCAAACAACAGAAATCGGAAAGCATCTAAAATCTTTTCATACATAGTCAATTCTGACAATGAAGAACTTATAACTTTATCTCATCTTTGTGAGTACGGTTTCTGTTTATTATATAAAGCCCTATTGCCAAATGGTAAGGCATAGCACTTTGACTGCTAGATTTATCGGTTCGAATCCGATTAGGGCTGTTGATTCATATGTAGTGTAATGGCAACACATCTTAATAACCTTTCATTGCTTGTATGTTTTATATTTAGTATCCCCTTTATATTAAGAAGATACAGGTTCGATTCCTGTCATATGAATTAAAAAATAAATAAGAAAGGAAAAAATTAATATGAACTTAAAAGGACATGTTAAAAATTTAGAACTAATTAGATATTTGGACAATTCTAAAAAAATAAAATATGCTTTGAGCATAACTTTCATTAGTGATGATATTAAATCAGTAATGGAACATGTTGCAGTATTAAAATTGCCGATAAATCCAAATGAGATAATTACTTTTTGGGAAAATTCACATATGCAACTTGATATTGGGTTTGGTAAATTGGATTGTTTAGGAGATATTACAACGACCGTTATAATGGATAAATATCCAGCAAGAAAAATGACTATAGAAGAAATAGAAGAAGAATTGGGTTATAAGGTAGAGATTATGAGGTGAAATAAATGGAAGTTTCAGAAAAATTTGAAAATATTATTTGTCCTGTATGTGGTGGTAATGGAAAAATTGAGCATTCAAGACGAATAACTTGGAATGAAGATGAGTGTTGGGAAGAAAAATGTAATTATTGTAAAGGAAAAAGAATAGTAAAACGAAGAACATTAGTAGAAGACTTGGCAGTAGATGATTTAAAAATAGATACTGATAAACATATCTACTAGGACAAGAATGTTCGATTTCATATGGAAGCGAGGTGAATATAAATGGCGTGTGATTATTGTGCGTACCGTTATTCTTATGATTGTGGTGATGGTTGGAATTGCCATAAGAATTGTGAAAGTTTTAAGTTGGATTGGGATAGTTTATCTGAGAAAGATAAGAAAACTATTCAGAAGATTTTAGATAGAAGAGGAGGCTAAGTTATGGAACAGATTCAGGAAAATGAACAGTGGAAGTTAAGTGGCAATTGTGAAAAATGTAGAAGAAATAATTATTGTTCAAAACCATGTACTCATCATAATAGACGAATAAGAGCAGAATTTAAAGGTCTTGTTGCAGATACAATGAATAAAATGACAGGTGGAGTAATGAGAGAAGCTATTGATAAGACGCTAAATGGAATTTGGTAAATTAGAAGAGGTATTATATGAGTCAATGGATTAGAAATAAGTCATGTGAGATTTGCGGAAGAATAGAAGTTGGATTAGTAGAAATGAATGTAGGAAAAACTAAGCATTATCTATGTTATCCGTGTATGGCAAATTTCGCATCAGACGTTCTTGATTATGCAAGAATGAATTTGACTGAGAAAGTCAATGAATATGGAAATACATATTTTATAGACAAAAAAACAAAAGCGCAGTAAAACTTCGGTTCTTGCGAAATTAAGAAAGGAGAAAATATATGGTTAGATATTTTTGTGATTTATGTGATAAGGAAGTTGATAAATATAATGAGTATTCGTTACCGATTGCAGCCACTTTTATAAATGGTGAACCATGTGATTTAATTCAAGTTCCTGGATTTAATTTGTGTAAAGATTGTAGAAGTAAGATTTATAGAACTATTGACGACATTATTCCAAGGAAAAAGATTGAAGAATTAAATAAGAGGGCTTTGGATATAAAAATGGGAAGATGTGATGAGTAACAATAAAATTTTGATTCATGCGAAATTTAGAAAGGAGACAATGTGTTAAATATAGGAGATTGTGTAGGGCAGATTAACAAAGATTCATCTGGTGTATGGAAGTTATATAAGGATAAGATAAATAAAATCACGACAACAAAGAAATACGGCAGAAGATATTTTACAAAGGCAGTGTTTTATCCATTAGATGCAGACGATGTAGATAACAATACAAAAGATATGGAAGAGTCGATTGGCAAAGGATATATACTCACAAGAGAAGTGTTTGGATTAAATGACAAGACAAGACCTTATGCTGAAAGATGGATAAAATGGGCTAATGAAAATCCAGATAAGGCAACTGGTTTGATATAAATAAACGCACATTTCTTGCGAAATTTTGGAGGTGAAACATGAATATTTTAAATATTATTTTATTGATTATGGGAATTTTTAACCTTATTGTTGGGATAACATGGACGAAAAAGAATGTTATTAATTTTGTATTCAAATTGCTGTTCTTGGCAGGTGGTGGTTATTTAGTATTTTATGCTTTATATCTAAGTAACATTCTGATTGTTTTAAATAAGTAAGGAGAATAATTATGTATAAATCTACAATAAGATTTTTAATATGGCTTATGACATTAAACCTATTAATGAATTTTATTTTTCCAGAACCAATTGAGTTATGGAAATTTATATTAATAGAGATATGTTTAGGATTTTTGTCATTTATTATGGTTGATTGGAAAGAAGATAAGTGAGGTGAGAGAATGAAATTAAAGGATAAAATACGAGATAAATTACGTCTTTGGTTGCTAGAAGATGATTTATTTCAAGTAGAAGCAGCTAAAAAATCATATAATGATGCAGTAGAAAAATGTGAGTATACAAATAAGCAACTAGCAGATGCAGTTATTACATATAAAAATTCTCACAAGTTAGTTGATGATTGTCATCAATTAATGAATTCAATGATGGATGTCGGAACTGATATTCATTTACATAGCGATCATTCTTGGGCGGTTGTATGTATTAAAGGTCATCCAGAGTACGTATCATTTATGCCATTGTCATCTGATGATGCTCGTAGTGTAATCAGATTTTTACAACAATTCAAATATTCAAATAAGGTGATTGATTCACCTTTTGGATTTAAAAATATGATTAATGATCATATTATGGATAATTCATTTGTAAAGTAGAGAATAATCTAATATAGAAGTAATTCTATTCAAAGGCTAATCAGCCAAATTTTCCAAAAAAGTAACAAGAAATATTTTTTTCTTATGGTTTTTGCAGACGTGCAAATTCCATAGGATTTTACAACAAAATAATTAAGAAGAAAGGAATTAACAGTAAATTCTAGGATAAATGATTGCGCAATCTCTGTAAATTAAAGGATTTTGACAGAGAATAAAGAAAAAAATAATTATTGTGAGAAGAACTGGAAGTTAGTGAACTTCTGTGAGTTCGATAAATATGCTATAAAAAGCTATTGTGCCATTCATAATGTAGATGACTCATTAAACCTTGGTGATATTACTAAGGTTGATGAAACAAAACTTGAACCATTTAACATGATTTGCGGAGGTAGTCCCTGTCAGGATTTTTCTGTCGCCGGTAAACAGAAAGGCTCTGTGTGGACTTGTAAAGATTGTGGACATGAGTATAACCCACTGACAGTTCATTGGTCAGAAAGAGATAAGTGTCCATGCTGCGGAAGTAACAACATTGAGAAGACTCGTTCATCTCTTTTGGTAGAGTATCTGAGAGTTATCAGAGCAAATAAACCGAATTTCGGTATGTACGAGAATGTAAAGAATATTGTAGGAAAGCAGTTTAAAGATACATTCAAGATGTTTACAGATGAATTGGACGAGTATGGATATAATGTGTATTGGAAAGTTCTCAATGCAAAAGATTACGGCATTCCTCAGAATCGAGAACGTGTCTATCTAATTTTTATTAAGAAAGAATTGGACAATGGAAAGTTTACATATCCTGAACCATTTGATAATGGAATGAGATTAAAAGATATTCTTGAAGAGAATGTTGATGAGAAATTCTATATTTCAGAAGATAAGGTTCAGAAGTTTATTCAGACATTACATATTGATAAATCAGATGAGGGATTTAATACACCCAAGTTTGTCGGAAATGTAAATAGACCTGATTTCGGAACTGGTTATGCAGGTGGAGTGTGGGATACCAATAATATTTCACCGACATTGACTACTATGCAAGGTGGTGGCAGACAACCTCATATTATGCAGGGTATTGACAAATCATATAACAATACAAAACAGATTGAAATCGCAAATTGTCTTACTGCGAGAGAAGATAGAGGAATCTCAAATAGAAAGTCTGAAGGAACTGCTGTTCTTGAAGTTAGAAGAACAGATAATCATCAAAAAGGTAAAGTAGATAATATTGGAAACATAAATCCATCTGGCAAAGGTATGAATGGTAATGTGTTTGACGAGAATGGATTAGCACCGACCATCACAACTAATAAAGGCGAAGGCAATAAGATTGCAGTTAGAAACGATAGTAAATTATCTCATGCCGAATGGAAAGAGAGAATGTATGAAAAGTTTATAGAGGACGCAGATGGCGAAGTCAGTGGAGTATATACAAATCAATCACAAAATTTTGGATATAGACCACCAATGAAAGGACTTTCTAAAACATTAAGAGCAAATGCAAATGATACAGGAATTGTTGATGGTATTAAAATCAGAAAATTAACTCCGAAGGAGTGTTTTAGACTTATGGGATTTTCAGACGAGAATTTTGAAGCTGCTGAGAAGATGGTAAGTAACAGTCAGTTGTATAAGCAGGCAGGAAATTCCATTGTAGTAGATGTTTTATATTACATATTGGTTGAATTGTATAAGGCTATGCCTTATCTGTTTGAGAATTTGAGATTAAGTAGTTTCTTCTCTGGCATTGGCGCATTTGAGATAGCGTTGAACAGATTATATGAAGGAATCAACTCTGGAAATTTTATAAACCCACAAGCGGATTAAGTTCTGCTTGTGGTGATAAACCACAGTTGGTTGGTGGTATTGGTGAAATAAATTATGGAAAGCAGTTTCGTCAAGGTAACAGAGTGTATGATTCAGACCATATAGCAATGTGTTTACTAGCACAGCCTGTAGGTAATGCCGGTGGATTTAGTTATTTATATGTGGTTAGAGAATAAAAGGAGAATAATACAATAGATAGTTAAAAGCAAAACAGTATATACAATATATAGTATTAAACAATTGCAACAAATACTATATATTGTATAAAAACCAAGACCGAAAGAAAGCGGAATTTCTTGTGTTGAAAGGAGATAATATGTATCCAGAATACGATGATTTTTATGAGCCAAGTGAAGGCGAAATGTTTTTTGATGAAATGAAAGAAAAGTTCAGAGAAATTTTACGTGAAGATATAAATTCTGAAATCAGCAGATTAACAAAAGAGAATGTAGAATTAAGACAAAAGGTTAAAGAGTACAATGATAAAAATTTAAATCTTTCTTGTAGAGAAAGAGATTTACAGTACAAGATAGACAATTACAAGCGAGAGGTAGAGAAAGACTTTTACAATAAAACAATGGAAGAAGTTTTTGAGAAACTTTTAGAAGACTCAGAAGTGTGGTATGCAGAACGTGTTCCTCATGAGAAACCAAAATGTAATTTATGTAACAAGGAAAGAAAACTTGTTGCAGTATATCCAGATGGTGAAACTGTGACCAAGGAGTGTAAATGTTCTCGCCCAACATATATTTATGAGCCAGTAATTTCATTGAATAAAGAGATTAAATTTCATAAAGCATATAAACCAAGGTACAGTGATAAAAAGAAAGTCTATTTTACTAAAAATCACGAGCCAAATAAGGATTATGCAGATGCGTATGATTATTACAGTGAATTCAGAATAGAGAATATTTTTGATGATTTTAATGATGATGTAATTGCATATCACAATGGTAAAAGATATGGAGAAAAAATTGCATTCAGGAGCAAAGAGGCTTGTCAGAAATATTGTGATTGGCTTAATAAGGAATCAAATTAAACATAGATTTCCTTCGGGATGAAAAGAGGTGAAGTTTTTGAAAATCGTACAGAATAAATCACATTATGATTTTAGAATAAAAATCGGAAATAACCATGTAACTGTTGCAACGCTTCATCCGTGGTTATTCAGTAAACATAATCATAAATACAGTCTGTATTTTTATTATTATGGAGCTGAATATGAAGAAGGAACGTATGCTTGTTGTCATAGAAATGGAAATGAAAAGATGATGGTATATGAACAAGAAAATGAACTTCATGAAGAATTTCTTGAAAGAGTGAGAAGAATAGTTTCAAAGAAACTGTATGTCATAGGAAGTTCAATCTTGGAAGAAATAAAATATATTGAGAATTAAAAATATAATTCAATAGGAGGTGCAGCCTATGGGGAATATTCAGATAAATGATAAAGTGATAATAAAAAGTTCCTGTAATAGTAGGGGACAAACTGGATTTGTTATAGACACATATAATGTAGGTACACAGAAATATGTTATGGTTCAATTAAAGGATAGAAAACAAGGATATAACGTTTTGTCAGTAGAAAAAGTTGAAAGTGAGGATAATAAAATGACAGGATTTAGTAAAGTGGCGATTGTAAATTTGGTAGATGATTACAATAAAAAGGATTATGGATTTGCTTTATACGATGAAGATATCAATGAAATTGTTAAGTATGATACCAATCATCCATTATATCTGATTGTAAATGCAAGAGGAAAAGATAATAGAGTTCTTGGAATTTTAAAAGAAATTAAGACAGTCGAAGAATATGGTAAAGGTGTGACAGCTCAGGTTGTTGGTGTCGTTAATATGAACGCATATAATGCAAGAATTGATGAGGAAAATCATCAGAAAGAAATTGCAAAGCAGAAAGCTTCTATTGAGAAGGAATTAAAGTCTGAGATTGAAAAGATGAATAATATTGCTTTATATGAAAAGATGGCAAAGGAGCATCCTGAGAATCCAAGACTCGCTGAACTTGTTAATGCACTGAAAGAGTTAGGAGAATAATATGGCAGGATTTGTATCAAAACAACCAAACGGATTATATTGTAGATTTTCGAGTGTCACGGATTGTCCTACGGCATGGAACATGACACGAGAAGATTATATCAATATGAAAATGCAGGAAGCAAAAGAAGACGCTGAAGATGTGTTGGATAATTATTTAAAGCCGTTTGATATGGTGATGGATATGTATTATCCAAACAATATGACAAAAGAGGAATTTGATAAATTCCTTGAAGAGACTGGATATAGCAAAGGAGAATAAGCCATATGAAGAACTGTGTAATTTTAGAAATGGAAAATTGCAATGATTTTGAAAATGCAATGAATGATTATTTAGATGATGGATACAAAGTAGAATCCAGTTCATGCAATAGTAGATACTATAAAGCAATTCTTGTGTTGAAGGAGGAGGAATAAACCATATGAAGAAGAAATTTTTAGCAGTTGTTTTAGGATTGACATTATGTTTTGGAATGACCGGATGTACAAAAGGTGATATTGAGCCTGAAAGCAGCATTCTTGGAAATAAATATATAGACTTAGTAACAATTTATAAAGACGATGGACAGAGCACTGAAGTTCTCTATGATAAAAATACAAAAGTAATGTATTTTTTAAAACGAAATGATCATCAATTTGGAATCACACCTATCTATAATTCAGATGGAACAGTTAAATTATATGACGGAGAATAATATGATAGATGATAAATTACGTCAGCAATATAGACAAGCTGTTGATGATTTGAAAATAGCGTTTAAGAAGACTTATTTGTACAGATTTTGCGAAGAAGTTGTGAAGAGATTAAGTGAGATCTTGGATAATAAAGGAGGAAATAAATTGGATAAAGAATTAAAATATTATTCGTTTCAAGATATATTAAAATTTTTGAGTTTTGATCATGAATTTAAAAGAAAAGATAATTATCCGTTCAATAAAGGTCGAGATAAGGTTGAATTTTCGTGGGGACAAGTAATTATTCCTAAAAATGGTATTAGAGAAATGGTTCAGAATAAAATTTCAGACATAAAAGAACAACCTTTATCTGAAATTAAGATGATTTATTCTATTCCGTTTAGAGTTGATGATGGAGCTTTTGGTTCTGTTTATAAAAACATAAGTCTCACATTCAGATATGATAAACAATTTAAATATGGGGATATTACAAAATCAATTTATGAAGTATGTTTTTGGATTTTAGACAAAGCGATAGAGACGAATGATTTTTATATTATTACCAATGATATGGTACAAGAATTTATGAGTTATTGTGTATGTTGTAATCAATGGGGATTAGGATCGTTAGTAATTGGTTCGTCTCCAACAGAATACTTAAGATAATCATAAACAAAAGTAAACCGAAGTTTCCTTCGGACGATAAGAAAGAGAGGTAAAATATGGATATTTGTTTAACAGTATTAATTGGATTAATGGGAATTTGTATAGGAGCACTTATTGGGCTTGGGATTTCTTTTAAGATCAATCATAATTACATACTTGGAATGAACGATATTACTAAAGAATATTTAGGAAAAGTAATTGATTTAGAAAAAGGATATTTCAATACAATTGCGACAGATTTAGCAAAAGCAGTAGATGACATTAACAAAGTATATGAAAAGCCAATTTGGAGAAAGACAGAAGAAGAATTGCCACCATGTTCAGGATTATATTATGGCAAAATTAAAGGTAATCCACATGGAGAAAATGCTATGTGGAAAGTGATATATAACGACAATGAATGGAGTTTATCTGGTTATCATGATAATAAAGTAGAAATTAGTGAATGGACAGAGATCTATTAAGACAATAATACATTGAAAGAAATCTTTCGTTCGGAGGTAATACATGAATAAGAAATGGATTTTATGTAATGACAATATTCCTGATGATATGAAAATCGTCCTTGTCACTTATAAAAAGTATATTAATTATGAGAAGACAATGAATAAAATAACATTAGCATATCATTATCAAAATAATTGGTATAACGAAAATCACGAATTTCTTAATGTGATTGCATGGATGTATGTGCCAAAACCATTTGGAATAACAGAGAATAATTAACTGTGAGGTGAACGCCATGTTTGGTTATGTTAAAAAGAAAGAATATGATGAACTATACAGCTATTATCAAGCCACATTGAAAAACATAAAGGGATATCAGAGGTTTCTTGAAGAACAAGAAAAGCGTACAGAATTAGAATATAAACGAGCCGAGTATTGGAAGGCTAAAGTATTATACCCTAATTCAGAGCCTTATGTTGAAGGCGATATGAAGACAGTTAAATATATCAAAAGTTGAGAACCAATTAAAGCGATATTTCTTCAGATTGTAATAAGTGAACAGGAGGATAATTTAATGAGAATAGTAGATAGAAAAACATTGGCTACAATGCCAAATGGAACAGTATTTTGTGGATATACACCAGATTCATTGGATGGTGATTTTGAGATTATTACAGGACACAATGAAAAATATGATGGAGTTAAGAACAAAGTGGGTTTTTATAGCACGTTGTCATTGTCGCCATTTATTGACCATGAAAACAAATGTGTTATAGGAACAGAGAGAATTACTAATTGGGCAACCGTTGATACTTGTGATTACGATTTTGATGAAAACCAGTTGTTTGCAGTATTTAGCAAAACAGAAGTTAGAGCTATGATTACAGTTCTTCAGTATGCGTTATCTGATTGCGGATTTTCAATAAGTAAGTTTATGGACACATATTTTTATAAAGATGAAGAAATTGATGAGAAAGATTTAGAAGATTGGATTGATGATTAAGACCAATGAAATTTTGGTTTCTTGGCTTGTTACGAAACTAAGTAACAATGTAGACACAATAAAGAGCATATGGATTCTGTAGTAAAGGGTAGTCCATTTGCAACAGTATATTTCTGTAGAGATTTATTACCAAAGGATCTAATTGTTGAAAAATTGGTTACATATGAAAGACTATTAGGAGAATAATTATATGAGCAAGAAAGAAGAATGGATGGTTCATATTTGGGGTGGTGCATGGAATCACGATGCCAATCCATCCATCGAGAAAGATTTAGGTATAAAAGAGGGTTATTACTATTTTAATACTGAAGAAGAAAAGAATAAGTTTATTCAGTTAATCAGGCAGGATAAATATGAGAAACAAGGACTGGCAACTGATTGTAAACATGGAATTATAACTCATAAGAGGACAATTTTTGTTGCTACTCTCAAATATAAGGATAAAACATTTGTCATTCATTACGACTTAGGATATGAATATCCAGAAGATAGTGCAATTTTCTATTTCACAGAAGGTAATTTTGGTTGTGATTGCAATAGAAGTCTTGCTATTAGATGGGAATATGGAGAAGATGCAATTCCTGAATTACCTTGTGGAGATGAAATTGAAATGGCAGATTATCATGTCGAGTATCAAGATTAGTAGAGAATAATAAAAAGTAATCTCTGAAATACCTTAAAATCAAGGCTTTCAGAGGTTGAAAAAGCCAAGGAAAACCACGTTTCTTTCGAGGAGGTGATTGATTGGATACATCATGTGAAACTTGTAAATGTAATACCTGTAAGATGAATGAAAATGGTGGCATTTATGGTGGATGTTTTGATTGTGAAGATTGCAAAGAACAAAATCTTTATTGTGAAGATTGTTCAATGTATGAATATGACAAATACAGATTGAGTAATTAGGAGAAATTTATGGGTAAATCATTAGAATTTGTAAAAGAACGAATTGAATCAGGTCAGTGCAATGGTATGGAAAATAACAAATATGAATCTATGGTTGAGCAGGACATACGAGAGTTATTCAATGTTGTTAATTACACTAAAGATGGAACAATTTTAGCAGATGTACCTTATCTTAAAGGTGACAAGCCTTATTTCAATGTAATTATTAAGCGTGATCCAGATGCAGATTTTGAGTATTTCACAATGCAGCGTTGTAATTGTGATGGAACGTTTATATTCTTTCAAAACTTGATGAATGAGTGCATAGATAAAATGATTCATCTCAAGACTTGTAATGTAAATAAGGAGATACCAAAAGACTTAACTGGATATTCTATCATCTATACTGTCGGAGATTTTGTATTAGCAGAAGAATTTGGTGGTGAATTTGCAACAAAAGAAAAACCTTGGATGCAGAGTAGATTTACAGTTATGTTGCCAATTAAATTTGATGTAGTGAAGAATGGAGAATAACAGTATGGAGTCATCACAAGATGAAAGACAAAAATTTTTAGAATTAATAGATAGAGTAAGTCCTTGTGCTGCAATTTCTGAAAAAGAAAATCTTGAAAAGTTTAAAGAGTGGCTGGATAGTAATAGATCAAAAAGAGTTACATTTGTTGAAGCTCCAAAAACATTTAAATATCAAGTTGGAAATGACAAAGTGCTTCTTATACCAACAAATATACCAGAAAAGATAATAAAAGTTACATTTGAAGGAGAATAACAATATGAGAGCATATGAATTGCGACAGCATGACGTAATTTCTTATTATCCTCCACAACCACACAAACAGGAATATAAACTTGGAGAACACATTTCTATTAACGAATTAGCTGAAACAATGTTTGGTTCACCTGCTTTAAGGTTAGAAAGAGATAAAAATGAGAACAAGATGCTTCGAGTTATAGAAATAAAATATGTAAAATTCCCTTGGTGGAAGTTTTGGAAGAGAAGAAAATATGTTGAAGAATATCATTTAGAAGTTATAGGAGGAATAAATAGATGAATAAAGAAGGATCAACTTCTAATATTACATATTCTGCTGAAGATTTGGTAAAGCATTTAAAATTATTTTAAAAAGATTAAATGAAGCAAAGAATGAAAAAACAGAAATTATACACATATGTAGTACATGTAAACATAGATGCACAGAAACATATTTGACGCAGGATTGGATGGTTGAAAAAGTTTGGCACAATTGGTGTGCCCTTGATAAAAAATATATGGAAACAGAATATGGTCATGGTAATGGCGAACATTTTTCAGAGCCATGTAATCATTGGGAAATGTCGGATTATTATGAAGACAAGGAAGATAAGTATGAATAAGAGACAGAAAAAGAAATTATTTAAGCAGACACTTATTAAGGTTAGAAAATTGCATCCACAGAAGGGTGATGTGATTTGTTTTCAGCCTAATCTTGATTATGTTGACTTGGGAACTATGTGTGATTTTTTAAGGGTATATGAGGATAATAAGATTTTTGGAGAAGCTATACTCGCTATTATTCCGTCAGACATTAAACATATATATGGTGGTAAAGAATTAGCACAAGTCTTTGTAGACAAGTTACAGAGTATTGTAGATCAGATGGGAGAATAATAGTATGAGTAAATATAAGGTAAGTAATTATATTGCGAAAAAGTGGGAAGATATTTCAAAAGAGACACCAATGTATAAAGCTTATAACTTAGGTATAGCATAGGGAATGGCTTGGAGTTATGAAAATTTAAAATCTGCAACAGATAAGGAAACAGCCGATAAAATATGGCGCAATTATTTAGATGGAACAGATGAATTATGCACCATTTTTAGAACAATTGTTAGTTTATCAAATGATGATACCAATTCAAAAATTGAAAAATTAATGGAAAGGCTATCTGAGACTAAGAAACCAGAAAAAGTTATGTCTGATGATGATAGAGATATGATTGAGGAGTTCCTTGAATATCTACAACATAAAAATGAAAATAAAGATTCTGAGTAAAGAAGCATTTCCTTGGAGTTTTGAACGATAAAAAGAGAATAAATACATAGAAAATAGAAAGAGAGGTACTGAAAATGTATTGTGCTTATATCACAACATTAAAAGGATTAAGAAAACATAGCAACGCTGATAGATTACAGTGTGTAGAAGTATTTGGACAGAATGTAATTGTAGATTTGAGTTATCAGGAAGGACAGAAAGTAATTTTCTTCCCATCTGACGGTCAGTTATCACTTGAATATGCGACAGATAATAACCTTGTCAGAAAGAAAGACGAGAATGGAAACAACATTGGTGGTTATATGGATGCTGAGAAGAGAAATGTGACTGCTATTAGACTTAGAGGTGAAAAGTCAGAAGGTCTTGTATTACCAATTGAGACACTTGCTAAGTATACAGATATTTCAAAATTAAAAGATGGCGATCAGATTACAGTTCTTGGTGGTCATGAGATTTGTCAGAAATATATCCCAAGAGGAAAAAATCGTTCAAGAAGTAATGGGAATGGTGCAAATAAAAAGAATAAGTTTCAGAAAGAAACTGTATCATATCCATTTTTCGAGGAGCATAAAGATACTGCACAGCTTGCGTATAATATGTCAGCATTTAAGCCAGGAGATACGATTTATATTACTCGTAAGCTTCACGGAACATCTGCTCGTACCATGAAAACAGTTAAGATTACAAAGAAGAATAGTAAGCTGAGAAAGTTTTTACATATGCAGCAAAAGGTTACAAGAGAAGTTTCTGTTGTATCTGGTAGCAGAAGAGTCGTATTAAAGGATATGACAAAGAACGATGGATATTATTCTGATAATGGATTCAGAAAAAAATATCATGATTTATTAAAAGACAAGCTTCCTGAAGGTGCTGAGATTTTCTATGAAATTGTTGGCTATGTAAATGAAACAACACCAATTATGGGTTCAGTATCTAATAAGGGAGTTAAGGAAAAAGAATTTACAAAGAAATTTGGCGACACCACAACATTCTCATATGATTGTGAGCCAGGTGAAAATGAGATGTATGTATATCGAATGACAATGACAACAGCAGATGGAACAGTTGTTGAAGTACCTTGGGAGACTGTAGAAGTATGGTGTGACAAGTTAGGTGTTAAACATGTACCTGATTTAGAGAAGTTTATTTTTACTACACCAGAAGATTTGAAAGAAAGAGTAAATAAATATCTTGATGGTATGCCAGCAGATGAAATCGGCAAGACACATGTTGCCGAAGGTGTAGTTGTTCGTATTGATAACAGAGCAACATTCACGGCTTATAAGGATAAGGTGTTTGAATTTAAGGTAATTGAGGGAATCGCCAAAGATACATCTGATGTACCTGATATGGAAGAAGCTGAAGAGTTGTTTGAGGAGACTTTAAATGAGTAAACCTACATTGTATATCATGTGTGGTCTGTCTGGCAGTGGTAAATCAACCATTGCCACTCAGATTGCCAATGAAAATCCAAATACAGTAATTGTATCATCGGATGCGATTCGTGAAGAATTGACAGGTAATTACGAAGACCAACAACATAATGAAGAAGTGTTTAAGATTTTTCATGATAGAATCCGTAAGAATTTAGAGAATAAAAAGAATGTAATTGCAGATGCAACTAATCTGACTATGAAATCTCGCAGAGCAATTATGATGAAAGTAAATGGTTTAAATGTCAGGAAAGTATGTGTAATTATTCCAAAGCCATTTGAACAGTGCAAAAAAGATAATTTACATAGAGAACATCCTGTATCTGACTTTGTGTTGGATAAGCAGATTAGAAAATTCCAGATTCCGTTCTATGAGGAAAATTTCGATGCCATTAAAATTTATGATCTACATAAAAAACATAAATTATCTGTGCCAGAAATGATACAACAGATGGATAATTTTGATCAACAAAATCCTCATCATACAATGACGCTGGATAAACATTGTAGAAATACATATGAGTTATTTTGTAAGAAGAATTATCCATTAGAATTTAACATAGCTGCAATATTGCATGATTATGGGAAACTGTTTTGTAAAACAACGGATGAAAATTGCATAGCACATTTTTACGATCATAATTCAATTGGTTCATATTTGGTATTGGAAAACTTAGTTGGCGAATATAAGTATGGTCTTTTAGATATTTGTTTCCTTATTAATTACCATATGATGCCTTTTAGTTGGGATACTGATAAAGCAAAACAGCGTTGGAAAGAAAGATTCGGAGAATATAAATATAAGATGCTTTTAGATTTTAACGAATGTGATAGAGCGAGGTAAGTGTATGTGCAATCGTTGTGATTATGACTCACCAGACAATCGAATATATGTAGATCCATTAACTAATGAATATTATTTGGATATAGAAACATTTGAATGGGATGAGTATGATGATGGATTTGTTCATCAAAAAGAATATATTACGTATTGTCCTTATTGTGGCAGGAAGTTAAGAGAATAAATTTAAAAGTAAATTCAGGTTTCATTGGCTTTGAGTAACTTCACAAGAAGTAACATATCCTTGAATTATTGAAAAGAGGTGATTAAGTGTTAGTACCGGCAATTTTATATAAAGAACAGATTACAAAGGAATTTCAGAAATATTATTATACAACAGATATGTTATATGAAACAGGTTGTATGTGTAATTGGAGTCCTGAAATTGCAGAATGTCCAAATGAGAGTCAATTCCAATATGCAATAGTTGATAAAAGTGGAAAGTTAGTTGGCTACTTAGGATATTCCGTTGATTGGTATGCATCTAAAGCATATAACTTTGGATTGTTCTCATTTGACAGAGGAAATATCTTGGTTGGTAGGGACGTATTCGATAAATTAGAAGAACTGATTAAAACATTACATAGAGTTGAATGGCGAGCTGTTGGTGGTAATCCAGCTTGCAGAGGTTACGATAGCTTTATTAAAAGACATAATGGAATGAAACATGTTCTGAAAGATTCAATTAAAGATAAGAATGGTGAGTATCACGATGATTTTATTTATGAGATTGTGAATGAAGGATAATGCATTGGAGGTGAAAATATGTATCAGAATTGTTGTAAGAAATGTGGAAGCATTTCACTACATACAGAAGTAAAAGGTAATAACATAGGACTTTATTGTGATGATTGCGGTGCATGGGTCAAATGGCTTGGAAAAGATGAGTTGAGAGCTTTTGAGTATTCTATGAGAGAAGCAACAAAAGAAGAAAACGAAGCTATTGATAAGTATTTAGAAAGCATATCAAAATCAACAGGCTACAATATATATGAAGATTCAACAATTATTAAAAAACTTAACCGGTTTATAGATGGTATTGATGAAGCTATTGATAGTATATACGTTAATCCAACGGCAGAACACGACAAACTTATCTATAATAATGCATATGCTTTTGTTTTAGAACTATGTAAAGTATGTGTCCAGAATATCATTGAAGGTAGAGAATTTAATGATTCAGGAGAGGAGTAATTATGAAGCCAGTAGTATATTTTGATTTTAAGGAATGTGAAAACGATAATAATAGTGTCGTGATTACGAAAGATAGGTTAAAAGAGATTTTAGATGAAGTGTATCAAGCAGGATATTCAGATGGAAATTTAAATAAAACTACCATTACAACAACTCCTTGGAATTGGAGAGACAATGTTGTGTATTGTGGTGGCAATAATGACCAAATGATTCCTAGAGAAATAACGACAGGAACACCATTAAAAACTAATGGGACAGTTATTACATGTGAAAATAAAAAGTCGTAGGAATCCAATCTTTCATTGGAAAATTTTTAATCATATCTAAGCCATTCGGCTATGGGAATCCCAGTAACAAGAAGAAATAGTATTGTTTGATAGTTAGGAGAAAATATGGATTGGAGAGGTAGAAAATATTATATTGTTACATTTTGTTTTGACTCATATGATATGAGGATGAGTTTTCTAAAACTTATTCCAAATATTAAATTCACATATTATAAAAATATTCCAAAACAAAGAGATGAAACAGAGGAACGTGGAAATTATCAATTTATGATTGGTGTTCCTAATGGTTCTTCTGAAGCTGTTGAATATGAATTAAGAAAAGCAGAAAGAAATGATTTTTATTGTAAATGGAAAGAAATTAAACAAGACTTGTCAAAAAAATATCTTGATGTATTTGGTAATCCAATGCCTTATAGAAGATGTGATATAAATCCAAATAAAAGATGTAATCATTGTATGAATTGTTAATTGATAATTTTACAGTAAATACTATTTTCTTATAGTGGTTGCAAACACTAGGAAAATCAACGATTTTATAATACAGAAAGGTAAAAATAGTAAGCCTATAGGTAATTTAGATTGCGCAATCTCTATGGAAATAAGAGATTATGAACAATGAAAATAAGAATACTAATTCATTACGAAAAGCAAAAACACTTGATGAATTATTAAATACGTGTCCACGTAATCAAATTATTGGTGATAATTTGGTTAGAGCATGGTCAAAAATTAATAGTGTAAAGTACAAGAAAATAGTTTGCTCGATTTCAGGTGGATCAGATAGTGACGTGATGCTTGATATTGTATGGCGATGCGATAAAGATAATAAAGTTGATTATGTTTGGTTTGATACAGGTCTTGAATATCAAGCGACCAAGGATCATCTAAAATATTTGGAAAACAAATATAATATAAAGATAAAACCATATAAGGCAATTAAGCCTATTCCGTTATCATGTAAACAATATAGTCAACCGTTTATAAACAAACAAGCTGCTGAATACATAGATAGACTTCAAAGACATGGTTTTAAATGGGAAGATAAATCGTTTGATGAATTATATAAGGAATATCCTAAGTGTAAAGCTGCTTTGCTATGGTGGTGTAATTTAAAGAAATCGAATGCTTTTAATATTGCAAATAATAAATGGCTCAAAGAGTTTATTATTGAAAATCCACCAACATTTAAAATCTCATCAAAATGTTGTCAATATGCAAAAAAGGATGTTTCTCATAAATTGATAAAAGAAAATACATATGAATTAAATATAGTTGGTGTGCGAAGAGCAGAAGGTGGTGTTAGAGCCACATCCTATAAGTCTTGTTTTAGCGAAGGCGATGATGGATGCGATAATTATAGACCTCTATTTTGGTATAAAGATTCTGACAAAATTGATTATGAAAACGTTTATAATGTTGAACATTCAGATTGCTATGTTGTTTATGCCTTGCCAAGAACAGGTTGCGCAGGTTGTCCATTTGGAAGAGATTTTGAGAATGAACTTGAAGTTATTCAAAAATATGAACCAAAACTATATAAGGCTGTAAATAATATTTTTGGAGATTCTTACGAATATACAAGGAAGTATCGTGAATTTGTAAAGAAAATGAATAAAAAGTAGAGAATAACAAATTGAGAGGTTACGAAAGCCTTGAAAAATAAGGCTTTTAGAATCTCAAAATATAAAAATATTACATATAAAGGAGATTTTAAATGAAGAACACGAATTGGAAAGTGCCAGTAATTATTGGCGTAGGAGTATTAGCAGTTATTTTGATGATTGTATTTGGTGTACAGAGTTCACAGAATAAGGCTATTGCACTTGAGGAGCAGGTAAATACAGCGTCATCAGATATTGAGGTACAGGAAAAGCGAAGAGTTGACCTTGTATATAACCTTGCTGATTGCGTAAAACAGTATGACAAACATGAAGCTGATACATTGACAGCAGTTGCAGATGGTCGTGGATCAACAGGAGATATTGAGAATGTAACAACAGCTATTACAGCAGTTGCAGAAGCATATCCTGAGTTGAAGTCCAATGAGAACTATAAGACTCTTATGAATGAGTTATCCATGACAGAGAATATGATTGCAGAATATCGCAGCAATTACAATAAGCAGATTAAGGAATATAAGAGATATGTGAGAAAGTTCCCTACAAGACAGTTCCTTGGATTGCTTGGATATGAAGTACAGAAATATGAGTATCTGGATTACAACGCACCAGTTGATGCTCCACAGGATTTGTTTAAAGAGGATTAGTCTATGAGATATGGTTTTGATTTTGGCGATTTTGAAATAACAAAACGTGAAATCTTGGCTAGTATTTCTATCATTGCAATTATGATTCTGTTTGGTATTCTGATTTCTTCAAAGATTTCAGAACACCAAATGGATAAAAATGAAATTTATAACAAGGCTGTTAAGATAGAAAGTCAAGAAATGTTCCAATACGGAATGGACACAAATGTTGGTAATGCGTTTGTATATGGTGATTTAAAAGCGGTAGATACAGTTACTTATCCTGAAATTAGTGGAGAATATATGTATGTAGAAAAAGTCAAAGAGAGATATACAATGCATACAAGACAAGTAGCTCATACAAGAACTGTTAATGGCAAATCACAAACTTATTATACAACAGAAACATATTGGACTTGGGATAAAGTTGGAAGTGAAGATATTAAGTGTAAAGAAATATCGTTTTGTGGAGTAAATTTCACAAGTAATAAAATTGATTTGCCTGGTACTGATTATATTGACACAATTAAAGAGTCAAGTCATGTGAGATATAAGTATTATGGTGTTGGCACTGAATATAAAGGAACAATTTTTGCAGATTTGAAAGATAAAACCATTTCTGATAACACATCATTTTATAATAATTTGACTATTGACGAGACGATAGAAAGGCTAGAATCTGATTTTCCAATTATTATTTTCTGGATCTTTTGGGTTATTTTAATCGGTGGAATGGTATTTGGGTTCTATTATTTGGATAATAGATGGTTAGATTAGCAAGAAATTTTTCTTTCTTTTGGATAGGTTGGAGGTGTGATATGAGAACAGAGAATATAAAAGTAACATTTAAAATTCCAATTCCAGTTGATAAGCCTGATTTGAACGGTGTGATATATTCCAAAGAAGCAATTAGAAATGCTTATAAAAATGTAAAGAATATTCCGATTGAGATACCATGTAGCGATGGTAAGTTTCTTCCTATTGGAGTAGCACAAGAAGTTGAATTGATTGAAGACGAAGATGGTATGTATGTCACAGGCGTTGGTCTTATTTGGCATGGTGGCACAGAAGAAAGCGTTGAAATTAAGGATGGTAAGGTAACTAGCTTTAAAGTGAATGGCATTGGAATTGCAAAAGAGTAGGAGAATAAGTATATGGCGATAGGCGATGGAAGAAAAATATATTCAGATAGCACATTAAAATCTATGACAAAAGATAAACTGATTGATATTATTCGCTGCTTAGAAAGTAATCTTAGAAATGCTCATGAGACAAATGATATTCAATATGAGAACTGTAAGAGGTTACTGAGTGAAGAGAAGAATAAAACACTTGATGAAGTTCTAAAGGCTTGTGATATAGAATGTGGATTTTACAGTGGCGATGTTAAGAATCTTACAAGACACGTTTTGATGAGAGTATTAGATGGATTGAGAGAATAAATATCTGTGAGGTGATGAAGTGAAATATATAGAACGAAAAGATTATAACAAGGTGATAACAGTTAAACTTGTGATTCCAGGTGGTTGTAATGCGAAATGTCCGTTTTGTTACAATAAAGACAAAGATATGTCATGTAACAAACAACAGTTTTTAGATAATTTCATTGAATCACTTGATGATATTATAACCAGAATAGGTGATAAAAATCCTATATCAGTTGATATAACTGGTGGCGAACCAACTTTAGATCCTGAATATTTATCAAAAGTGTTTATCAAATTGAAAGAGTTCAATATTAAATCAAAGGTTCTTAGAGTAACTATGACAACAAATGGTACTCATCTAAAGGAAGTAATACCGTATATGGAAGATGTTGTTGATTATGTAAATATTTCAATTCACGATTGGCGACCATTAAGAAGAGAAGAAATACTTGGATTTTGTTTCAACGGAATTGATTATAAGGATATGGTTCAGCAGCTTAACGATATTAGAATTACAGTATCCGCTTGTGCAGTCATATTTAAGAAAGTTCCAAACTTTATAAAGTGGAGAGACTTCTTTATTGATTGGGCGAAAGATGTAGGGTTTATTGCAGTAAGATTTAGATGCGATGTTTTCTGGAATGATTCTGATGTGTTTGATTACTATTTAACAGAGTCTATGAGTGAGACTGATAAATTTGATGTTATAGATTATGAAAACACAACGGATTCTCATTGGTGTAGACTTCGCAGAAAAGATAAAATGAGAGTATTTTTCCTACATGGTGTTTTAGACACCTCAATTAAGACAAAAGGTATTGAATATGTAATAGATACTGATGGTCACTGTTATTGTGATTATTACAGAAGGACAAAAGTAGAAGATTATCAATATGAAGTTGGAAAGATTTATGATGCAGTGAGTGATTAAATAGAGAATAACTTAACAGGAATGATTCGTTTCTTTTGAAAATTATAACAGATAGGAGTGATATAAACGAGAGTATATAAAGATAAACAGTATCTTATTTTCGATTATGAAGATGGACGCACTGTGAAATATAATTTCGCAACAAAGACTGCTATTGGAATTAAGGGTAAGCCAGTAAAAAATTTGTGTAGTCAACTAAGTAGGTTTACCTTAAATGAGTTATTTGATTGTTGTGATGATGAAAAGTATGCAAAGTTTTTACGATTTGTAAAGAGAGAAGAGTCTTATTATTATCCAATATATAATATAGGAACAATTCTAAATCGTGTACCACGATATTCAAACTATGAACAGTTGTTTTCAGCAGGAATAGATGAGATTTTAGATAGTAGGAACAAATTCAGATATACAATTAATCAAATTCCCAAAGCGTTAATTAAATTATGTAAAAACAGAGAAATAAAATTATCGAATAGCATTCTTGAATATTATAAGAAGAATCCTGATGCTCATTTAATTGCATATAAGTTGGAATATATGAGCTTGACAGATGAAGATATTTACAAAATTTGGTCAACAGATAATTATGACTACGATTATGATACAAATGAACGACATTATTGGTCTTATTTTAATAAATTGATTGAAGAGTATGGATATACTGCAAAACCACTTTTATTATATATTGACCAGTTAAAAACATTTGAAGCATTAGAAGATGTTAGATTTGTGATTAAAGAATTATATGACTATGCAAATATGATGAAAACTATTAGTCCTAAATTTGACAAATATCCAAGACATTTTTTAACTACACATAAAATCGCTTGTAGAAATTACAATCGAATGAAGAAAGAGTTCTCAGAAGAGTTATTTAAAAAGAGAATAAATAAACAGTACGAATGCTCTTTTGGTGATTACATATTCATTTATCCAGATTCTACACAGGATATTAAAGATGAGGCTGCATCACAAAACAACTGTGTTGCTTCATACATAGATAAGGTTATTGACGGTAAATGCCACATTCTTTTCTTGAGAAAGAAGAATAAACCAGATGAGAGTTTGGTAACGATTGAAGTAAGAAATAATCATATTGTACAAGCTAAACGAAGATTCAATGATGGCGTAACAACAGAGGATCAGAAAGCTATTGATGCATTTAACAAAAAATTTGCGAATAAGGAAGATAAAGCAGCATGATTAAAGGTGATCGAATTAAATTAGTTAAGAAAATGGGCGTGTTTGATAGCATTGGTGAAATTTGTGAAGTAACTGATATTCAGGAAGGTGGAGTAATCTGCTTTAAGTTTGGTGGTTGTCATCTTGGTTGTATGTCATATGACGAGTATGAAAAGTATTTTGAAAGGGTTGAAGAACCTGTAAAGAGAACTTGGAGTGAGTGGAGCGATTACCATATTTTACATTTGACAGACTTACTTGGTATTCCTAGAAAATTGAACTGGCAGTACAGATATAATGGGAAGAAAATTCAAGTTAGAAGTGGTGCATTTAAAGTAGAAACTACATGTTATAAAGATGATACTTTTGACCTTAGTAAAGGATTGAACTTAGCCAAGAAAAGATTGATTGTAAAATACCTTGATAATCAGGTTAGGTCAATTGCAAAAGCAATGTAAGGAGAGAATAAATATATGAAAGCATTTAATAAAATTTTTGATGCAATTAGCAGTCTTAATAACAACATTATACATTTAATTGATTGCTATAAGAGAGAACATGATGATGTGATTAGAACATATAATAGCTACAGAGATATTATTCAGGAACAGGATAGAATCATACAGTCGTTATTGAAATCACAGACAAACAATAAAGATATGGAATGTATGGTGTTTGTTCCATATAGAGGTAAGCCAGTTGTAATTAAAAATGGCGAAGTAGTCAGTACAGATAGCATGACTTCGTTTGATGTTGATTGGGCTTATGATAGACGAACTGATGTAACTGTGAGAGGAGAATAATAGATTGAATAGTAGCATTTTTATTCCTAAGACGATAAATGTTGGATATCAAAATCGTTCAGGAACTTACACAGGAAAACTTGCCTATGTCATTTACTATGACGAAAAAGGTAAGCTGCGAAAAGAAGCATCATGGAACAGTTGGCGTGACGATAAAATTCCAAATGATGAATTTGAGAATGTTCCAACAGAAGGATTTGTACTAAATAAGAAAGCTGGTGATTACTCTACAGGATGGGATCACCGACATGCTTATTGTAGAGTATATGATCCAAGGGGATTTGAGTTTGAAATTACCATTGAAAATTTATTGTACATTCTCGAAAATGCGAATTGTATCAAAGGTAAGGGACTTGAAGGAGAATTTATATATGGATGGGATGGTAAGGATCTAGTTCTTATGCCTGTTGAATCACCTGATTATAAGCAGATTAGTGAATTTAATAAAATTATCCATAATAATGAAACAATTAAAGCAAAAGATTTAATTATCGGTGCTACATATCTCACAAAAGATAATGAGAACTGGATTTATATAGGTAAATTCGATGTTTATGACCAGTATGGAAATTGGGAAAATTGGGAAAATAAAGGTAAACATTTCTGGTTTTGGAGAGGTAGTTATTTTGAACATTATAGGTCAATACCAAAAAATAAATTTATCAAATGTATTGATGATAAGTGTAATGAAAAGTATGCAAACATTTTTGATAAATTAGAAGGAGAACCAGAATATTCTCCATATGATAGCAGTAAAGATGAATACAAATATTTTACACTTGATGAATTTAAAGAAGAGCATGGCGACTATTGGAGAAGAAGTCGTTTTATAAGCGAATATTATAGTGGAAATAAATACGTATTTGACACTTGTAAACAGGATAATGATTTATATATTGTTAGTAAAATACAAATAGTACGTAATTATTATTACCCATCCGAAGAACGTGTTGAAGTAACCGATATTTTTCCGACTACATCTAAAATGGTTAAATCAAACCGTTATCCATATAAAGACATAGAAGAAAAGCATATGATTCCAGTTACATTAGAAAAGATTTTTGAAGTGATGAAACCAATGTATATTCAAAAATATTTAGCAAATGGTAGAGAATATAAAAAGGAGTACGAAATTAAATGAGTAAAAACGATGACAGAATTTTAGAATTAAAGAAACAGATTGAAGCCAAGAAGAAATCAATTTCTGAGAGGAAGGTTAAATTTATTCCTGAAACAAATTGCGTTCTTAATATGGATGGAATGACAATTAATCTCAACGTGTGTTCAGATGATGCATTATTATTACTTTTGATTAGATTGAATTCATATTTAATGTCTGCTAAGGATCTTAATATGGCTGATTTTGAAATTTCAGGATACAGTGTGACAGCATGGATTAAAGATATTAAGAGTAAGTTAGAGGTATCTGGTCTGAAGAAAGAAGAGTCTGATTTGAAGAAAATGGAGAGCAAGTTGGACAAGTTGCTCTCTGATGATAAGAAAACAGAGCTGGAAATTGATGAGATTGCTGCCTTATTGAAGTAAAAGAGAGAATAATACAATAGGTAGTATATTTCATAAAAACACATACTATATATAGTGGTTAGGCAAATTAAAACTACTATATATAGCAACAAAATGGACAAGAAATATCGGTTTCCTTGGGAGGTGAAATAAATTATGAGTTGTAAATATCCAGTAAATAGTAGAAGCTATAAGTTTTGTTTAGGCTGTAGTGATATGGGTTATTGCGAAGATGCAGTTACTTCTAATATACCTATGCCAGAAGTTCAGTCACCAAAGAATGTTATTCCATCTGCATCAGAAGCAAATAAAATGACAAACAATGCAATTGATAGTTGCACTACACAGCAATTAGCAGAATTATCTAAATTAATTAGAGATGCGATTGCAGATGGCAAATTTTCAATCAGTGAAGATGGTTGTTTAAAACCTGAAACACGAAAGAAATTAGAGGAACTTGGTTATAAAGTCGAGACTGGTACTCAGTACAATGAGCCATATTACAGTATCAGTTGGAAGGAGAATAAGTAATGGTAGAAAAATATTATAACGAGAATGGTGAACTTGGTGTTTTATATAGTCCAGGATTTGGTGCAGGTTGGTCTACTTGGAGTAATGAGGAACTCGCATATGATAAAAGGATTGTTGAATATTGGTTGAATGAAAATCCGACATCAGAACAGATGAGCGAATTTCTTGAATCAATTGGTTATCATGATGTTTATATGGGAGGCTATAATAGTTTGGAAATTTCGTGGATTCCAAGAGGAACAATGTTTTATGTTCATGAATATGACGGTCATGAAACAGTAGAAACACCTAATACTTGTGGAATGATCATGGCGTAGAAGCACAGTAAATTTCGATTTCTTTTAGAGAATATTAAAGTGGAGGTAATTAAAATGACAAGTTACGAATTTGAGAAGGCAGCAAAAAATGCAGTGATTCAGACATTGAGTGAAAATATCAGTATTGACCAGTTGGATCTCGTATGGTTTGCACATGAGTTAGGTTATAAGAAGTGTACTATTTGGGGACAGCCAATGGGTAACAGATATGCAGAAGTTACTTATAACAGAGATAAAGATGAGATGTATGTAGACATTTATCAGAAGATTATTAACAATAAGATTTCATCTGATGAGTTCAATTTTGAAGGTAAAGGAGAATAACATATGGGATATTACACTAGATACAGTATGGAGATCCAAGACATTGACGATAAGGGATATGATTCTTACAAAATCGCAAAGTATATGTTAGATAAACAGGAAGAGTCAGATCAGTTTTATGCATTTGAATATCAACTAAAAGATTTTGTGGAAACTACAGATCCAGAGTTGGGAACAAGTTATGCATTGTATCTTGAAGATAGTGATGAAGTCAAGTGGTATGATAACGAAGAAGAAATGAGAAAATTATCAAAAAAGTTTCCTGATGTGCTTTTCAAATTACATGGTGAAGGTGAAGACAACGAAGATATTTGGGATAAGTATTTTATGAATGGTAAAATGCAGTATTGTCCAGCCGAAATTATGTGTCCACCATTTGATAGAGCGAAATTAAATTAGAAGGAAACTGACATTTCTTGGTGCAGATTGGAGAATAAACAGTTATGGATAATATGTTTTTGGTACAGTATGAACCACTTACAACAAGAATAGGAAGAGTTTTATCTCTGGCTTTTGAGCCAAAACTAACACAAGAAATGATTGAAAAATTTTATGATGAAGTAAATGCTTCTGATTTTTATCATAATTCAATTGTACTTGTAGTTAAAGCAAAAAGTATGGATGAAGTTAGAGAACAGGTTATTGGAACTTTTAATGTTTTATATAAAAGTAATGGAGAATAATATTATGGGATATAAAAGAGGTCGTAGGGTGTGTCTTAATTTGATACGAGATCCAGTAGATAATTACATAGAACATAAAGATGAAATCGAAGAAATTCTTAAACCATTCACAGTAGTTCCACGAAATAAAATATCTAAAGTAGATACAGACCAATGGTTATATATTAGTTCGGCTTGGCAAGATAAAAATTATGTAAGAGCTGTCGAGATTTGTAAAGGTAGTAAGATTTACAGTACAGATGAAAATGATCTATACGAATTAGACAAAGAATTGAATGAGCTTGGATTTAAGACAAGAATGGGTAGAAATTGCGATACAGGAACTTTAAGTATTGCAGTTTTAGAAGAACCTGAAACAGAGAATATATAGTTGGAGGTGAGAATGTGAATTATATAGAGTTCTTAAAATTTTCAAAGAGTGGTAAGGAAAAACAGAAAAACAAAAATATAATATATCCAGACAGCATATCAGAAAAATATTCACTGCTTGGAGATGATATTAGAAAACTTAATGATTTGGATTCTTTTGCAGATTATGTTGAATTTTGTATGAAGAGTGATCCTATTTTTGATTTATTTATTACATATGGTCATATAAGCAAGGATGTTAAAACTTATAAGGATATGACAGATGGAATAATGAATCACTTTATAACTTTTGTGTGGAAAGTCTTTTATATCCCATTAACGAATTGTTTTTATGAAGAAAAAATAAAAGAATGTGTAAAACATGGTATTGATGGTGATATTCAAATTATCATCTAAGTAAACAAACTCTTGGCGATTCAGCTAACAATTTCCAATAAAAGTGAAAATCAAATAGAGAATAAGTAAATATCAGAAAGGAATGTAAAGTGTAGCTACTGTAAATCATATGAGCTTTCTGGTGACAAGAATGGAGAATAAAGTATTAACAGGTGCGAAACTTGCAGGTGGTAATCCTGAAAATGGAAGAATAGAAAATGATTATTACGCAACAAATCCTGAAGCGGTAAAGATGTTATTACAGAAATATGATTTCTTTGCACAAACAATTTTAGAGCCTTGTGTTGGTGGTGGTCATATTGCCAATGCAGTAAATGATTTTTATGAAAATAAAAGAGATATTACAGGACTTGATTTAGTAGATAGAGGTTATCCAAATACAATAGTGACAGATTTTCTTACATATGAAACAGATAAAAAATATGAAGGAATTATCACAAATCCACCATATTCACTGGCAAAAGAATTTGTTGAAAAGGGAATGGAGTTACTAACAAATGATGGTCAGATGGCAATGTTTCTTAAAATTCAATTTCTTGAAGGTGCGAAAAGGAAAGAGTTGTTTGAGAAATATCCACCTAAATACATATATGTTTTCAGAAATAGGATGGCAACTTGGAATAGTGGTTTAGAAAAAGATCCAAAAACAGGAAAGAAATGGGCAACTACAATGTGCCATGCGTGGTTTGTATGGGAGAAAGGTAGTACATCTGAGCCAATTGTTAGGTGGTTATAAATCAAATAAGAGAATAAGTAAGTGAAAGGAGTGAGTGGCAGCCTTAAAGATATATCGCTCTGAGTAAATTACAATGTACGAACCAGTAATTAAATGGAGTGGAAGTAAGAGAAGTCAGGCTGAAAAGATTTTAACATTTTTTCCAAAAGAGATTGATACCTATTATGAACCGTTTTGTGGTGGAGCTTCAGTTTTAAGGAGGCTTCTCGACAGTGATATACGAGTTAAGCATTATATATGTAGTGATTTGAATAGTGGGTTGATTGACTTATGGAATAAAATCATTAACAATCCGTCAGAAGTTTCTTCTTATTATAAGAAGCTTTGGAATGAATTAAATACAGATGACGATAAGCAACGAAAGAAAGAATATTTTGCCAATGTTAGGGACAGATACAACAAAGAGCATAATCCATTAGATTTTATGTTTATTATGAGAACAACAACCAATGGTATGCCAAGATATAACCGTAATGGCGAATTTAACAATTCATTTCATGTAACCAGAAATGGTATTATTCCTGAAACATTTAAGAAGATAATTTTTGAATGGAGTCAATTATTAAAACAGAATGATGTTAAATTTATCAGTTGTTCGTATGAAGATATAAAACCAACAGAGAATGATTATATGTATCTTGATCCACCTTATGCAAATACAAAAGGTATGTATTATGGAACTATTGATTATGAAAAATTTTGGGATTATTTAAGACAGTTGCTATGTAGATATGCTTTATCTTTTGATGGTAAGAGTGGTGATATAGATAATACTTGGAATGTTCCTAAAGACATATATACAACACATGAGTATTTGCTAAGTGGTAATAGCAGTTTTAAGCGTACAATTGGTAAATCAAACGACAGCATTGTTTACGAAAGTTTGTATGTAAAGTAGAGAATATATAAGTAGCAAGAAACTTGCGTTTCATTGGCTTCGCAAACCTAGTGTTTATAAGGGTTTCAGAGATTAAAAAAATCAAAAATGCTCAAATCGAGCGAAATTCCCTAATTTTCAATGATTTTTAGAGAATAATAAAAATGAGGTGCTGAAAACCCTTATAAATCAAGGGTTTTACAGTATCAATATCAAGAAACAGAGAATATAAGAATAGCAAGAAATCACTGTTTCATGTGGATTTTGAGGAGGTGAGAAATGGATACACAGTTATGTAAAGCAAAGAGTATTAATAGTGGTCAATGGGTTTATGGATATTATGTAAAAGGTTTAGATATGTATGGCAAAGAAATTCATATGATATTTGAACCAGCAACAGTATTCTATTCTCATGGCGAAACCGATGGCTTTGAAGAAATAAATCCAAAGACATTGTGTAGATGTACTGGTAGCCATGATAAGAATGGCAAGTTAATCTTTGAAAACGACATTCTAAACGGAGAATTATATAATGTAGTCTCTTATGGAAATGGTGAGAATGAATTTCTCGGAATGAATGTTGGTTGGTATGTTCAGAGAGATAACTTTGAATCATGGTGTGAATTAAATGATTTGGAAATGTATGAAGTAACAGGAAATATCTTAGATAATATCTAATCAGTCTTGAACAAATCAGTTCAAAAATTCCAAACAAAAATGTCTTGAAAATTATATAAAAATCGAGACAAACAAGAGAATAAATAAAATCGGAAAGCATTTGTATGGGTGGTAAACAGCATACCCTTGGGTTTGTGCGCTCAAAAATCACTGATTATACATAGATGTTTATATAAATTAACTTCTGTGTTCCAGTCGTAAGACTGTTCAAATATAGTTATCAAAAAATTTTATTACATATTATAAGGAGGACATTTTTTAAATGGCAGAGACAAAGAAAAAAGGAAGATTATTTGATTTACCTGAGACAAAGGGTGCGTTCCAGTTAAAGGGAGTTGTATCTGGTATGGAGAAGGATACAGCATTTAAGGAGATTAAGACCAAAAGTGGCAAGCCTATGAGAATGCTTAATTTTGGTACAAGCTATCTTGATGGAGAGACATTATATGTCAATCTTCAGGGAATGGAGCAGGAGAATGTTTATTTCTCTAAGAGAGCTGAGAAGAAGGGCGAAAAGGCTGATACTGTAAAAGTACCTTGGGCTGATAGATTCTCTTATAACCGTGAAGGCTATCGTATGATTGGTAAGAATATTGGTGTAAAGAAGAAGGTCGATTCTGAGGGTAAGACAGTTAATGACAAGAAGATTCTTACAGATTTTGATGCTTGTAAGGAAATTAAGGAAAATCTGAAGGATGGTGCAAGCGTATTTATTCGTGGAAATCTTGATTATAGCAGCTTCACAGATGACAATGGTAATAAGAGAACATCTACAAAGCTTGTTCCAAATCAGATTTCACTTTGCTCAGAGGTCAACTTCGATGATGAGAAGTTTGAGAAACAGAACGATTTCAACCAGGTAATTATTTTCATGAGTATCGAGCAGGAAAAGGATGATAATGATAAGCCAACAGGTAGATTTATTGTCCTTGCAAAGATTGTTACATACAGCAATATTGAGGATGTTCAGTTTATCATTGAGGATAAGGCTCTCGCTAATAAGTTTAAGAAGTCACTTAATCCTTACAACGCAATTAAGGTAAGTGGACATATGGTTTCTTCTACTCAGACAGAGACAGTTGCAACAGATGATGATGACAACTGGGGTGAAGAGGATAGTATGGAGAAAGTATCTGTACCTACAAAGAGAGAGTTTGTTATCACAGGAGCAAAGGGTTCTTCAATTGATAAGGAGCTTTACACAGAGGAGAATGTAACAGAAGCCATTGCAAAGATTAAGAATGCAAATAAGGCAGAGGAGAGTTTCGGTTCTGACTCTAATGATGATTGGGGAAGTGCTGATGGTCTTGACGGATCAGACGAGGATGAAGCTTGGGATTAATCCTTTAGCAACTAGAGAATAACAAAGTGGAACGTCAGAGATGGCGTTCCAATAAATCAATATTATAGAATTACGGAGGAATTATTTAATGGCAAAAGCAAGAAAAGCGTCAGTCACACAGAGTAAGTTAGGTATGATTTTATATGGAGAGCAGTTTACAGGTAAGTCAACAATGGCTATGCAGCTTGCGTACTTTAAGCGTCCTGATGGAAAGCCTTTCAGAGTTTTATATCTCGATCCTGAGACTGGTTCAATTGATGATTATTTAGGTGACTTAGAAGCAAATGGTGTAAACCTTGAAAATATTTATATTGTATATACTCAGTCACTTGGAGAAGTAAGACAGTATATCGCAAAAGTTAAGAACGGAGAAGATTTCTATGAACTTGATGATGACGGAGATGAGACAGATAATGTAGTTCTTGACGCAGATGGAGAACCATTTAGAGCAGATGCAATCGTTGTTGATGGTACTACAATTCTTAACTTAACAACAAAGCAGGGATTAGTAGAATTCTCTAAAAAGAGAAATAAGGTTAAGGCTGATAAGGATGGACTTGTTGGTGATGCCAGACTTGTTAAGATTGAGGGAGCAGGAATGGAGTTAAAAGATTATCAGACAATTAACTTCAAGGGACAGGACTTGATTCTTGATCTTATGGCATCTGGCGTTCACTATATTGTGACTGCTAGAGAGACTGATGAAAAAGAAACAATTAAGCAGTCTGATGGCTCAACTATGAGTGTTGTAACTGGTAGAAAGATTCCTGATGGATTTAAGGGTATGACATATAATGTCAAGACTGAAATCCGTATGTACAGAAATGAAGAGGGAACAGTATGTGCACATGTTAAAAAGGATAGAACACATACACACGAAGATAATTCGATTATCGAAGATCCTACATTACTTGATTGGCAGTCAGTTATTGATAAGACAGCGGATAAGAAGGCTTTTGTAGTAAAGAATGACTTAACAAAGGCAGTTGATGTTGAGCAGGATATTTACAGTAAGGAAATTCTTGGCAAGGTCGGAGAGCCTGATAATTCGGAAACAACAAGTACATCTGATAATGGCAATAGTGCAGACATTGAAGCAATCAAGAAAGAAATTATTGCTAAGAGAAATGCACTTCCACCTACAGAGAAGAAAGCAATGAAGGAAAAGCTTGAAGCAGCAGGACTTCCTACTGCATATAAGAATGTAACTGATGCTGAGATTCTTAATAAAGTATTAGCAATGTTTGATTAAATTTGGATTATGTAAAGGTAGGATTATGGCAAGATACACAGGTAATAACAAAAATGGTGTTAAAAGAAAATGTGGTTGTTGCGGAGAAAACCTTTATATAAACAAGAATAATATTGACGATGCAATCTACTATGATAAAAAAACATATCATAGTAGTTGCTTTATCAATATATGTCAGAAGCGTATTGCTAATAAAAGGGCAGACGTATCAGCAAAATGGACTTGGGTATATGACCACATTGATTCTATAAAAAAAGATACATATTCGCATCTTGCAGTAGCAATAGAGCAAGACGAGATATTTGAGTTTATTAAAGAAGCATATGATTTGACAATTATCCCTACTACCGTGTGGCAGAAGTTGGGTAACATTTACAATGGAACTTTTAAAGGGATGTCGGTAGGTATTCCACCTTCAGACTTACTTGATATGTGGCAAAGAAAAATAGATATGCTTAATGGTATTGCAAAAAAGAATGAAGTAAAAGGTATTCATATGCAACCAGAACAACGACTTTCGTATGATTTATCCATTTTGGTTAATAAATATGATAGTTATTTAAGGTGGAAAGAAAAACAGAAAATACTTGAAGCCGAGAAAGAAACAGAAAAATCACAGAATATTGTCAGTCAATCAATTGGTTATACTAACGTGTCCAAAGATAATAAGGCTGATACAGATGATATTTCAGGCTTGGTGGATGATATTTTTGGATAGGAGATAATATTGGATAATGAACATGAATTAAAAGACTGTAATGTGCAAGCAGAAATCCTATTTGTTGGTTCTATAGCAAAGGATTTAGATTTGATTGTAAATTACAGCACATTTATGAGAAGTAAGTATGATTTCTCTGATCCTGCAACAAAGTTCTTTTATGATAATCTTGAAACGTATTTTCTTACATTTTCACAAACATTAGATGAAACAAAAATGAATGTGTTTATGAGTCAAAATGAAGAACGACTTAAATTATATAAGCAGTATAAAGGTTGGAAAACACTTCAAAGGTTTATGACCTTGGCAGATGAAAATGATGTCAAAAATTATTTTGATACTGTTAAGAAATATTCATTAGTAAGAGAGTATGGGAGAAATGGTTTTCCAGTTGAGAGAATATTATCTCATAGGAACTTTGATAAAATGTCACCAAATGACATTTACAGAATTATCCGTACAAAAGCAGATAAGATAAACACAGTAATTAATGCTGGCGAAGAAGCTGTTGAGCTTACTGATAAAAACTCATCTCAAATCGACAAATATCTTGAAAAGCCAAATTTCGGCTTACCTTTCCCTTGGTATATGTATAACGAATTTTTTCTTGGTCTTAGAGAGACAAAGGTTCTCTTTGAGGGATTTCTTTCTAATGAGGGTAAAACAAGAAAGCTTGTACTTTTAGCAGCTTATGTAGCACTTGTACAAAATGAGAACTTTTTTCTTATGAGTAATGAGATGGACGAAGAAGATCTTCGTAGTTGTCTTATTACGACTGTTATTAACAATAAAGAGTTCCAAGAGTTGCATGGCGTACATATTACAAAGCCTGAGAAAGAGATTGTATTAGGTGTTTACCATGATAAAAATGGTGACATTATCAGAAGAAAAATTGATGACAATGGTGTTTATCTTGAAAGTAATGAAGATTACATAAAGAGAATAAAAGATACGTCAGAGGAATATTGGAATGTAAAAAAAGTTACAGATTGGATTGATAGTAGTGATCGTAGGGGCAAAGTTATGTTCAAAGATGTTGGAGATGATTATAGCCCTGAAAGAATTGAATTTGAACTGCGTAAAGCAAAGATGGTTCAAAACATTAAATATTATGGTTATGACACATTAAAAGGTTACAACACTGATGATTGGTCACAGATTAAACAGTTTGCAACTAAATTGAAAGAATTAACAAAAGAACTTCGTATGAGTGGATATGCAGTATTCCAGTTAAGCGATGATACGGTATTTACGGATATTTTTAGTTTGAGTAGTAATAACATTGCCAATGCAAAACAGATAAAGCATGTAGCTGATATTCTGAACATTGGTAAAAAGTTAAATAAGGAAGAATACCATAAGTATCAAGTTGTTTTAGAGTGTGATTCTTGGGGTGAGCCAGTGACGGAAGATTTGGATTTAAGTAAACAATATTTTTGTATTAAACCAGATAAAAACAGAGCAGGTAGCAAGGACAAGATTATGTTATTTGAGATTGATTTGAACTTAAATGTTTGGAGAAATATAGGTTATATCATTAAAAAACCAAAAAATAGTGACTAATTGGAGGGTGGCAGCTTGGATGTAAAAGAATTGAAGAATTATATATATGAAAATAATTATTGTGAACAGATATTAGAATCCGTTGGTTGCCACCATATCAAATATCATTCAGTTGGATCATATTGGACTGCTGGTAATCCTGATGGAGATAATAAGGGAGCAATTATTCTATATAATAATGAGTCCCTTATCTGCTTAAATAAAACTCGACAAATGATAAAAGGAAATAGACAAACAGATATTATTGATCTTGTATGTTATGTCAAAGACCTTACATTTCCAGAAGGATTAAAAGAAATATGCTCAGAGATAGGAATGTCTTATTATCACGACTTTGAAGAGGATATTCCAGATAGTTTTAAAATACTGAAAATGTTAGAAGATATGGATTCTAATATATCAGAAGAAAAAGAAAAGCCATTACAACCTATTTCGGAGAAAATACTTTCGTATTACAAACCTTATGTAAATGATTTATTCTACGAAGACCATATAGATTATGAAACACAAAAAGAGTTTGAAATAGGTTTTGATGAAGAAACGAACCGATACACAATTCCTATTCGTTCTGAGTTAGGAGATTTAGTCGGTGTAAAAGCAAGATATTTTGATAGAAAAGTACCTGATGGAATGAATAAATATATTTATTTAGAGCCATGTGCAAAATCAAAAATTATATATGGATTGTATAAAACTCTTCCTTATATTAAAAGAGCAGGAAGGATATATGTTGGCGAATCTGAAAAATTTGTTGAACAAGCATGGAGTTATGGTTATCAAAATACTGGTGGTACAGGTGGGAAGGAACTTTCACAATATCAAATTGATATGTTAGTTAGACTTGGTGTTGATATAATTTTATGTTTAGACAAGGATGTAAAAAAAGAAGAATTAGAGGAACTAGCAGAAAGATTTCCTGATGGTGTTCCACTTTATTATATGTTTGATGAAGATAATATTCTTGATGAAAAAGAATCCCCAACAGATGATCCTATTAAATGGAAGCACTTGGTAGAGAATAATATATACAGATTAAGATAGGAAGGTGTGTATTTGAAGTACAGATTATATGAAAATAGCGACAATAACACTTCCAATGTATTAGAGGAAGTTTTAAGAAATAGAGGAGTTGATGATTATGAAAAATATCTCGACTTAGATGAAAGTGTTTTAATTCCATATGAAAAATTGGATAACATGAATAAAGCAGTAGAGTTATTTATGAAACACTTTAACAATAAGGATAAAATTGAAATACTTGTCGATGAAGATCCAGATGGTTTTTGTTCAGCAGCCATGATGTATTCTTATATTAAGAAAATGAATACGGATTATCCAGTCAATTACATATTACATGCAAGAGCAAAGGCACATGGACTAGATGATGACATTGTAATATCTAATGATACAAGATTATTGATTATTCCTGATGCTGGCACAAACGACACAGAACAGTGCAAGGAACTTTCAGAAAGAGGAATTAATATACTTATTCTTGATCACCATGAATCAGAAGAAGAAAATCCATATGCATTGATTGTAAATAATCAAATGAGTGACAATTATTCTAATAAGGATTTTTGCGGAGCAGGTGTTGTATATAAGTTTTTACAGGCTTTAGATGCAGAAACATGGAGTGAATTTGCAGACGATTATTTAGATTTATGTGCATTAGCCAATATAAGTGATGTTATGGATATGCGTTCATTTGAGACAAGATATATTACAAATCTTGGATTACTCAATATTACAAATAAATGTTTTCAGGCACTTATCAAAGCACAAGATTACAGTATAAATGGCAAGGTTAATATCCACAATATCCAATGGTATATAACACCTATCTTAAATGGAATGATTCGTATCGGTTCAAGTGATGAAAAGGAATTATTATTCAGAGCATTTATTGAAAAAGATGAGTTCTTTGAATATAAAAAAAGAGCCACGAAGGATAAACCAGCAGAAACAATTCAGGAAAGTATTTATGATAGAGCTGCTAGACTTTGTAAAAATGCAAAATCACGACAAGATAAAATGAAAGAAAAAGGTGTAAAAGCAATTTCAGAAGTCGTAGATGATCTTCCAATTGATGACAAGGTTATTATGGTTGATGTATCTGACTTGCTTGATAGTGGACTAACTGGTGTTGTAGCAATTAAAATTGCAGAGCAATATAATAAACCTTGTATTCTGTTAAAGAAACATTTTGATAAAAAGACAAAAACAACTGTATTTGGCGGTAGTGCAAGAAATATTGATAATAGTCCAATTGATAGTTTTAAAGATATTGTTAATTCAACAGGATTCGTTAATGGCAAAGGTCATGCAAATGCCTTTGGTATTGTAGATTTACCAGTTGATGATAAAGAAAAAGCAATTAATATGATGAACAGTATTCTTAGAGATACTGAATATGATTCTACATATCGTGTAGATTTTATCTTAGACATTAATCATGTCACAATCCCTTTAATTATTAAGTTATCACAGTTTGAAGATATTATTTGTCAAGGAATTGATGAACCTATGCTTGCAATAGAGAATATATCATTGACAAGAGATTGTTTTGAAGTATTTGGCAAGAACGAAGATACTATCAGTTTTATGATGAATGATATTAAATACATTCAGTTCAAATGTAAAGAAGGTAATCAGCTATATGATTTTCTTCAAAACGCATGGGATGATAACGATAGTATTACATTTAATATTGTCGGAAAACCTTCAATAAACGAATATAACGGCATTAGAACACCACAGATTATTATCGAAGATGTAGCTGTTATCAGTACAAATAGTAACGATGAGGACGATGATTGGTAGGAGGTGAATTATGTATAGTTCATTACATAACCATACATATTATTCATTACTTGATGGATATGGTAGTCCAAAAGAAATGTTGGACAGGGCAAAAGAAATAGGATTAAAGGCATTTGCCATAACAGAACACGGAAATGTATATTCCCATATTTATTTTGATCTTATTAAAAAAGACTATCCAGATATTAAAATGATATATGGATGTGAGTTATATGAATGTGAAGATATTACTGTTAAGGATAAAGACAATAAATATTTTCATTTGATTTGTTTGATAAGAAATGAGCAGGGCAGAAAAGACTTAAACAAGGTCATTACAAAAAGTAACTTTGAAGGGTTTTATTTTAAGCCACGATGCACAGTGGAAGATATTAAACCCTATGCTGAGAATTTTGTTATTTCTTCTGCTTGTTTAGCAAGTAAGTTAGCAAGAGAATCAGATTTTGAGAAGTGCATTGAATATATCAATGAATATAAAGAAGCCTTTCCGCATTTCTTTCTTGAGATGCAGTCACATTCTCATCAGGATCAGTGCTTATATAACCAGAAAATCTTAGAGCTTTCAAAAAGAACAAATACCCCATTTATCATTACAACAGATAGTCATGCACCTAAAAAAGAAGATTTGTATTACCAGGATAAGCTTATTCAGATTGGTAGAAAAAGTAGCAATAACGACAAAAATGCTATCGAAAATAGCGAGGTATATGAAGGTTGTTATATGCAATCTGAAGATGAAATCCATGAAATTATGGATAGTCAGATTGGATATGAAAATGTATGTCTTGGATTGGAGAATACTAATAAGGTAGCAGATTTAATTGAAAATGTGGATATGCCATTTCAGAAACCACAGTTACCTACGTTTCCATTACCTGATGGGTACAGAGACAACAATGAGTTCTTATGGCATTTAGTTAGACAAGGTTGGAAAGATAGAGGATATGACAATCTAAGTGAAGACGAACAGCAAGTAAGAAGAACTAGATTGAACTACGAGATGGGTATTATTCATTCAATGGGATTTGATGGTTATTTCTTATTTGTATGGGACTTTATCAAAGCTGCTGAGACACTTGGAATAGAGGTTGGCAAGGGAAGAGGAAGTGCAGCAGGTTCTTTAGTTTGTTATTGTTGTCATATTACAGATATTGATCCAATTAAGTATGGACTCATTTTTGAGAGATTCTTAAACCCTGAACGAGTAGGACTTCCTGATATTGATACAGATGTTGGTAACAGAGATGCAATCATTGATTACCTTGTAGACAAATATGGAGAAGAAAGAGTATGCCAGATTATTAACTACTCTTATATCACTCCAACAGTCGCAATTACTGATGTTGGTAAGATACTTGGATTCCCATATAATCAGATGCAAAAACTTTCACAGAAATTTACATTCGATAAATGGGATGACTGTATGAAAGCAAATCCAAATTTACTTGCAGACAATCCACAATATGCTGATTTGTTCGATATTGCAAAGCATTTAAGTGGTCGTGTTAAAACAGTTTCTATTCATGCTGGTGGTGTTGGAATCGTTGATACAACAATTAATGATTACATGCCAATGAAGATAGGAACTAAGGGTGAGCATGTAATTCAAGTTGATAAACATTATGTAGAAGATATTGGAATTGTAAAGTTTGACCTTCTTGGAGTAGCAACACTGAATCTTGTAAAGGAAATTAAGGACGATTTACATTTAGATCCTTGGGATTATGATATCAATAATCCAGAGTTTGAGAATGATAGACCTACATATGAATTATTAGCAAGTGGTAAGACTAATGGTGTATTCCAGGTTGAATCAGCAGGAATGAAAGATTTGCTAATTCGATTAAAACCAAAGCTTGAGCAGTTAGACTTTGAGGTTATATCTGTCATTTTGGCATTATATAGACCTGATAGTATGGGAGCACTTGACGAGTATGTTGAAATGGCAACAGGTGGAAGTAGACCACCATCAATTCATCCAGATATGGACGAAATCTTAAAAGATACAAATTACTGTATGATTTATCAGGAACAGCTTCTTGATATTGTTAAGAAGTTTGGTGGAAGAACATATGGAGGTGCTGACTTATTCCGTAAAGCGATTGGAAAAAAGATAGTTGAATTAGTGCAGAAAGAGTCAGAAATTCTTCGTGGTGAAATTGTAGCAAATGGGTATCCTAAAGAGATTGCTGATAAAATTGCGAATGAATTATCGCAAAAAGGCGGTTATCTATTCAATAAGTCGCATTCATATAGTTACGCAGTTCTTTGTTTCGAGACAGCTTGGTTCAAAGCTCATTATCCAACTTATTTTTTCAAAGCATTATTTAATCAGAATAAAGATAAAGCAGGTGCAATTAATAAATATATTCTTGATGCAAGGTATTTTAATGTGGATATTATGCCACCGAATATCAATCATTCTGGAATGAATTTCACAGTCGATAAGGATAAGGTGCTTTTTGGATTATCTGCTATTGGTGGAATTGGTGAATCACTTTCTAAGCAAATTATCGAAGAAAGGGAGAATAATGGTATATACAAATCATTTGATGATTTGATTCAGAGACTTTCTTTAGGTAAGGCATCTGTTATTGCACTGATAAAATCTGGTGCAATTCCTTGTAAAAATAAGCGTGAAAAACTTATATCATATCTTAAATCAGAGTATCAGCCATTAAAATTCTCAGAAGTTCAATCATTGCCTACCTATAAGAAGCTCGAAGAAGATTGGAACATTGACTTAAAGAAGTACGTGATTCCTTCATCTGGAAAACGAATTGTATATGACAAAGAAGCATTACTTACTGAATATAACAGATTAAAAAAGATACAGTTTGAAGAAAATCAGAAGGTAAGATTCCAAAAGTACATAGATGATAACAAAAAATATCTTGAAGATGAACAGTTTTGGGAATTCCAAACATTACAGGTATTTATCAATGATAATCCATTTGATGCAGCTTATACATTTTTAACACCATTTGAGGATGTACCCGATGGTGAGAAGTGTACTTTAGTTGGAATTATAGCAAAGGTTCAAAAGAAGAAAGATAAGAATGGTAAGCAATTCGCATATATAAACATCTATTCAAGTTTTGGACTTGTTGAAGGAATTGTATGGCATAGTCAATTAAAGGAATATGAAGATTTAGTTAAAAAAGGACAGCAAGTAGCAATTCTTTGTAAGAAAGATAGCGAAGAAAAAGTAATTGTAGAAAAATTAAAGCCATATAGCAAATGGCTTGAATATGTGAGAAAGAAAGGAGTATCAGTCTAAATTGGATGAAGATGAGATTTATAAATTCACAGCGATAATTACATATGAGCAATACTACTCGGATGATACAACGTGGGGAGTGTTTGGATTTTCAACAAAAGATGATATTCCATTCTTTACAAAACCTACAAAAACATTCGATCCGTTTGGTGATAATAATTCTGCAAATGATACTGAAGATCAAAAGATGAGTAAGTTGGCAGGAAAGATGCAACATTTAGTTGTGGGTGGAGAATATGTAGTTAAGGCGAAATACAAAAAAGATAAAAAATATGGCGATCAATATACACCGATTGTCATATACGCCATTATTCCACAAAGCAGAGAAACACAACTATTATTTTTGAAATCAATGATTCCTGAATGGATGGCTGATAATTTAATAAATGCATATCCAAATGTAGTAAATGATGTAGCGAATGGTACATTAAAAACTATTGATTACAGTCTTGTAAAAGGTGTTAGAGAGATTACTTGGAATAAAATTAAGGAAAAAATCATTAATAACTATCTTATTTCTGACATTATCTCGATGCTAAAACCAATCGGTGTCACTTATGCAATGATTAAAAAATTGCTTTCAGAAGAACCAAATCCAGTTTTATTAAAGCAAGAGTTAGAGAAAAATCCATATATCATGACAAAAATTGATGGGATTGGGTTTCGTAAATGCGATGACCTTGCATTAAAATTGAAGCCAGAACTGATTGACTCTACGCAAAGACTTGTAGCTTTTATCCAATATTATTTTAAAGAATTGGGAGAAAGTAAAGGTCATACATGGTGTTCTGAAAAAATTTTAAGAGCAGCCATAAGTAATAATGTTTATGAGTGCTGTAATAAGGTCGATTGGCTATTAGAAAATAATGACTTTCTTCATATTAATAATGGTCGAATTGGTCTGAAATATTATTACGATATTGAGATGCAGATTTATCATTTGATTCTGAATAAATCTAAAATTGAAACAACAATCAATATTTCTAAGGAAGCGATTGATAAAGCAATTAAACATGCAGAAGAAGAACAAGGATTTGATTATGTAGTAGAACAGTTAGACACGATTAATAAAAGCTTACATAGAACTGTTAGTCTGATAACTGGAAAAGCAGGAACTGGTAAAACGTCAATAATGCGAGCAATTGTTAAGGCTTATATGGAGAATAATTATATGATGACAGCTTCAGCATTATCGGCAATGGCAGCTCAAAGAATTACAGAAGCAACAGAATTTCCTGCAATGACTATTCATCGAACACTTGGATGCCAGGGGTTAAATGATTTTACATATAACAAGGACAATCATTTAATTACAGATGTTGCATTTCTCGATGAAGGAAGTATGGTTAATGCCAGTTTGTTTTTACATTGGCTTGAAGCAATCGGAGATAATACAAGAATTATTATTTCAGGAGATCATAAGCAGTTACCGCCTATCGGATTTGGTAATGTGTTCTCAGATTTGATTGAAATGTTTGATGATTCAGTTGTGAGCAAGTTAGTAAAACCTATGAGACAGGCAGAAAAATCAGGTATTCTTGTTGATGCTAATAAGATTCGTGAGAATATAAATCCTATATCTGAGAAGTTACAACCACGAATTATTCATGGTGAGTTACAAGACATGTATTATATGTTCCGTACAAATCGACAGTCATTATTTAATATTGCTGTTAAGACATTCATTAAATCTGTTGAGTCAGATGGAATTGACAATGTGGTTATTGCAGTACCTCGTAGAAAAGATTGTTTGAATAGTACCAATGAGATTAATAAGGTTATTCAAAATGAGTTACTTGGTGATGTTTTAGAGAGCATTGAAGGTTTTGATACAACTTTCAAACTTGGTGCAAAAGTCATGCAAACAGTTAATGATTATGACAAAAATGTATTTAATGGCGAGATTGGTTATGTGACAAAAATCAGTGAAAGATATGATGGTAAGAAAAAAGAAGAGTATTGTGAAGTAACTTACACTGATATTTTTGGAAAAGACAAAATTATTGAATACACAAAGAAAGAGTTAGCTGCTTTGGATCTTGCTTATGCTATGACAGTACATAAATTACAGGGTGCTGGTCGAAAGACAGTAATTGGTATTATTGATAATACACATCATCAGCTTCTTGATAACTGTATGCTTTACACATTATTGACCAGAGCAAAGAAGAGATGTTTGTTATTAGCTGAACCAGAGGCATTTTTACAGTGTATTAGAACAAGTCATAATAATAGAAACACTTGGATGATGTTAGAAACAGAGAATAATACAGTAGAAGAGTAATTTGGATTTCTGGAATGCCCATAAATAGGGCGTTTCAGAGACTCAAAAAGCCAATGAAAGACGGATTTCTTATTAGTCATTCATTGGAAAAGAAAGGAGAGAATAAGTAAATGAAAATGCTTGTGTTTTATCGGTCAAGAGAATATACAAATGCAATTATATCTTCAACAAGGTATAAATTGCAAAATATGGATATTGCAAAAGGTCTTGACGTTGATTTTATTAATTTAGATAAAAGAAACTACATTAAGGTATTGGCTCAAATGGAGGAATTGCCACGCTTTGTATATATTTGGTATGACAAAGAAAAGGTTACAGATTATATCAATGAGACATACCCATCAATAGAAGTCTTACATTTTGATGTGGAAAATTCAGTCGAAACACACAATAGTGGTTTTTATGGATATACAACAAAAGAATATAAGTTAGCAGATTTAATGCTTCAGAAATTTAAGGATAGTCTTGTAAAGAAAACAATGTATCAGGTTGATTCTTTATATAAAATTTCAAAAATGGACATGGATGATATGGATATAGCTTGTTCAAAATATCATTCATTTGAGACAAGGGAGGAAGCAAAGCAATATTGTATTGACTGTCTTAAAAAGGAAATTGATACATTAGAAAATAGAATTGATATGTACCAAAGCAATATTAAGTCTTGCAAAGCTGATTTGAAAAAGAAAAACACACTATTAAAGAAATACGATATTAAAGCAAATTAAACGACAGTTTCTTTGGAATATTTGGAGGTAAAATATGATAGATGAATTTCTTAATGAAATAAAAGAACTGCAAAGATATAAAGAAAAATATCTATACGCAAAAGAAGACAAGCAGCGTATGTCAGATTTGTTATATGAATACATGATAAAAGAATATGATAATATGTCGAAGCAAGAGAGAATATCAAAATATGAAGAAGAATGTTGCAGGCATTGTAGATATAGAGGTTATTGTGAATTCGATTTTCCTGAAAATATTTATGAGCCAGTTAGGAGCGATAAAGCATGGATTCCGGGTAGAAAGACCTGTGGTAGATTTGAGTGGTAGATTTGAGGTGTCTTAAACATATTAGAAATTTGGAGGAATAAATGGAAATTTTAGGAAACAATTTATATAAATTTTTCAGCAGGATAGATCCTACAGGTAAATATGCAGATATTACTTACGCAAGCACAAACTATGAAGTGTGGAAAGTATCAGAAGAATTATTTAAAAATATGTGCGATATGCCAGAAGAAAACTTTGTTAGATTAGCCGGCGAGGATGCATGGTGGAGACAATGTGATGGTAGTGTACTTGGTGTCCCTGATACAAAATTTAAAGTAAATGGTAAATATATAATTGGATGGGATACACCAATTTATGCAAGTAAAATAGGTTACAAGTATGAAAATTTAACTGATTATCTTTGTAACTGTTTAGGTGTTTCTTCTGCTAAGAATATATGTGCTTGTTGTGTGGATCTTGCTAAATATAACAACATGACTATGGCAGAACTGTTTGAAAAGTATGGAGAATAAATAATCAGCAGGAGGTGATTATTATAGAATGGTACGTTTATTATCATGATTCAAACAAACAAAAAATTATTAAATGGAATATATTCAATCATGGAAGTTTTAAAAAAGAAGTTGATGTGCTTTTAAAAGAGAAAATAGATAAGGATGATTTCTCTGAAAAATTAAAAAGAGAAATGATGTATTATTTTTGGTCTAAGTGTGAATATGAAATAATTTTATCACCTTGGACTGGACGAGCAGATGACATTAAGATTGATGTTTATGACCAAATAATGATGAATTTTGACAGGTTTGTTGATTATTGTTGGTTATTCAAGTCAGAAAAACTTTGAAAATAAGGCGAAATTTGAGATGAAATTTCCAAGGAAATTGGACTTTCATTGGGAGAATATTAATGTAAAGAAAGGATAAAAGTGAACAAAAATGAAGAAAATTATAAGTTTAGTTTTAATAAGTGGTTTAGTGTGTACATTATTAGCAGGTTGTAGCGAAGCAGAAAGAGTTAATTACAATATATCAAAGCAAGCAACATATTTTGAGTGCGAAAGAAAAATAACTGTATACAATGCAAGAACGGATAAAGTTATATTAGAAGCTGAAGGTTATATGGATATATCAAATAACGAAAATAAAGAACTTGTGTGTACAGTAAAAATAGGTAAAAATCAGTATAAGAAAAACTACATATACTTAAACGATTACACCATGTACGTTGTTGAAGATATTACCGGAACACATACAGATCCATATCATTATAAGATTTACTTCCATACAGAACAGCCAATTGATATTGAGACAAGACCATAAGATGAGGAGAGTTTGAAATATGAAATTTGAAAATACAGAAGTGTTTAATTTCGAAGGTGCTTTTAGAGGTTTAAGAAATCCCAAGAATAGTTGGAATAGAAGTGATAGTAAATTTAGTGACTATTACGATTTATCAAGAGGAGATGTATCAGAGAAAGAACTAAAGAAAGTTTTCCAATTGGCTTATATTCATCATAGAACACCAGATGGATATTTTGTGGATATTATTGGTGAAAACGATATGAAACTTGCGCAGACTCTCATTAAAGCAGGAAATGAGCATAGAAAGTTCATGCGACAGATTTTCGTATCAGTAGATATCACAGCACCTCTTTATTTGTGGAAAGAATTTGATACATATAAGGTAGGGACGGTTGCGAACTCAACGAGTACCATGCACAAAATTACAAGTCAACCTATTACATTAGATTGTTTTGAAATTAAAGATTATGATAATTCGTTAGTAACAACATTGGAAGATGGGAATTGCAAGTTTACATTTTCTTCTTCGGATGAACCACTTGCAATCATTGATTGGCTTGAATCACTTAGACAAAAATATATTAAAACAAAAGATAAAAGATATTGGAAAGAACTAATTCGATGGCTTCCTGAGAGCTGGTTACAGAAGCGTACAATTACAATGAATTATGAGAATGTTCGTAATATCTATTTTCAGCGTAGAAACCATAAGCTTACAGAGTGGTCAGAGTCGTTTATCAAGTGGGTAGAGTCACTTCCATATGCGAAAGAGTTGATTATGTATGATGGTAAATAAATGTTCATTTCATAGGAGGTGATTAATATTAGAGATCCAAATAGATTATATAATTTTTATAACGAAGTAACCCGATTACACATGACATACATGCCTGATTGGAGAGTTGGTCAGTTTTGGATGAACTTTTTAGGCTGGGTTCAAAATGTAAAGAAACGAGATCCGTTCTTCCCAGAAGAATCAGAAATGCTTACATATTTAAGAGAATTTTGTGGAGAGGAGAATAAAGAATACGGCAAATAAATTAATTGATTTAACAGGACAGAAGTTTGGAAAATTGACAGTTATTGGAAGATCAGAAGACAAAGTATTACCATCAGGGAGAAAAGTTGTTAATTGGAAATGTATATGTGATTGCCAAAGTGGACAAGAATCACCTAAATATACATTTAAAACATGGGATTCATTAAAACGTAATCCGTCACCTTCATGTGGATGCGATACAAATGAAAAACATAGAAAATCAAGAATAAAAAATTTAAAAGGGATGAAATTTGGTAAATTAACTGTTTTAGAACAAGCAGAAGATCAAATAAATGAAAATGGAAGACATTATATTATATGGAAATGTATATGCGATTGTCAATTAAATAATGAAAATCCCCAATATACATATGTTAGAGGTACGCATTTAACAAGTGGTGATGTTAAATCTTGTGGGTGTCTTGCAAAAGAACTTTCTTCAAAAAGGGAATGCATAGACATAATAGGAAACAAATATGGCATGTTAACGGTTGTTTCAAGAGGCGAAAATACAAAAACAGGTCAAACTCAATGGTGGTGTCAATGTGATTGTGGAAGCGATTTAAAATTAATTACAAAATCTAATTTAATTAGCGGTAATACATTTTCATGTGGTTGTTATAATCAAAGGAAAAGAAAAGATAAAAATAACACATATGATTTATCGGGTGAGTATGGTATTGGTTATACATCCAAAGGAGAAGAGTTCTATTTTGACTTAGAAGATTATGACAAAATAAAAGAACGATATTGGTTTAAAACTAATAATGGTTATTTTGCAACAAAAAGTTATGGAATTCCTATTATGCTACATAGATTTATTTTAAATTTACCTTCTTTCCAATATGATAATCCAGTAGATCACATCAATCATAATACATTTGATAATCGAAAAGTTAATTTGAGGATTACAAATAACTCTCAAAATAATATGAATAAAGGATTGGCATCTAATAATACAAGTGGTGTAAAAGGTGTTAATTTTGATAAAAATAAAAATCTTTGGATTGCACGTATTTCTGCATATAAAGTCAGGTATCATTTAGGTGGATTCGTTAATAAACAAGATGCAATTAGGGCAAGAAAAGAAGCGGAAGAAATTCTACACGGAGAATATTCATATGATAATTCAATCAAAAAAGGAGAACTCAATGGATAAAGTAATAAAAATAAAGCAGCTTGTAAGACAGCTTAATCATTATAGAGATTTATATTATAATGATTCTATATCAATGATTTCAGATAAACAATATGATGATATGTACGATAGATTAAAAAGAATGGAAGAAGAGACGGGTGTTGTAATGTCAAACTCTCCAACAACAACCGTTGGTTATGTTGTAAAATCAAGTCTTGAAAAGACAACGCATTCTCACCCAATGTTATCGCTAGATAAAACTAAATCAATGGATGATTTAATAAAATTCTCTAGTGGCAAGGACTGCGTTATATCTCTTAAAATGGATGGTCTTACTGTACTTAACAGTTATGATAATGGCGTATTACAAAAGAGTGAAACTAGGGGCAATGGTGAAATTGGAGAAGTTATTACTCATAATGCAAAAGTGTTTGATAATTTTCCAATAAATATTCCATTTGATAGAAAATTTGAAATTGAGGGTGAAGCAATTATCACTAAGGACGATTTTGAACGAATAAATATTAATGGAGAATATAAAACTTGTAGGAATTTAGCATCTGGCTCAGTTAGACAGCTTGATAATAGAATAGCGAAAGATAGACACGTACATTTTATCGCTTGGAAAGTTCCATTTGGTTTTACAACATACACAGATGGATTCAGAATTGCAAAAGATTATGGTTTTGAAGTAGTTCCGTATGTTACGTACAATAGTAATATAGATGATATAAATAAAAAAATTGAACAATTAAAAGCTGTGGCGAAAGAAAAATCATATCCCATAGATGGCTTGGTTATTTCTTATAATGATGTAGAATATGGTAAATCACTTGGAATGACTGGGCATCACCCTAAACATTCGCTTGCGTTCAAATTTTATGATGAAGAAGCAGTAACAATATTACAAGATATTAAATGGGGAATGGGTAAAACAGGTCAACTTACACCAATAGGCATTTTCAACGAAGTCCAACTCGACAATACAACTGTGAATAAAGCCTCATTACATAATGTATCTATTTTAAAAGAATTACAGCTAGGTATTGGTGATGAAATTACTGTGTATAAAGCGAATCAGATAATTCCTCAAATTCGTGAGAATCTTACAAAATCAAATATATTTAATATTCCAGACAAATGCCCTATATGTGGTCAGCCTACTAAAATAGTAAAAGATAATGATTCAGAGGTGCTTTATTGCACAAATGATAATTGCAATGGCAAGCTGCTTGGTAAGCTCACACATGCGGTGTCGAGAGATGCACTCAACATTGACGGATTATCAGAATCTACAATAGAAAAATTCATCAATCTTGGTTGGTTGAATTTCATTAAGGATATTTATTACTTATCAGACCACGAACATGAAATGAAAGCTTTGGAAGGTTTTGGTAAAAAGTCAGTTGGAAAACTTCTTAATTCTATAGAAAAAAGTCGTAATACAAATCTTCAACGTTTTCTTTATAGCTTATCTATCCCACTTTTAGGAAAGTCGGCAAGTAAGGATATAGCCGAATTTTGTGGAAATAATTTTAATTCATTTGTTGGTGCATTAACAGAGGGTGGAAAAGATGCTTTTACTTCAATTAATGGTATTGGTGAAGCGTTAGGAAAATTCATTATTAATTATTGGAACAAACATAATGAAGAAATTATGGATTTAGCACAAGAGTTTACATTTTCAAAAGATGAAAAAATTGAAAAAGTTGAAAATGATAAAATTAACGGAAAAGTATTTGTAGTTACTGGTTCTATTAATCATTATAAAAATCGTAATGAATTAAAAGCAGATATTGAGAAAAACGGTGGTAAAGTTACAGGCTCAGTAACATCTAAAACAGACTATCTTATCAACAATGATATTAATTCTAACAGTTCTAAAAATAAAAAAGCAAAGGAACTTAATGTTCCAATCATTTCAGAAGAGCAATTCATATCTATGCTCAAATAATCAAAAAGTTAAAAATTAAATAGAGAATATAATAAAGGAGATGAATAACAATTCAGCAGTATAAACGAATAATCTATGCAAAAGACTTAGCAAAAGAACTTATGAAACATCCTGATGCTTATGTATGTGTTGGTAAACTTGGTGATGATTATGGAAGATATGACCAAAGAGTACTTAATACATTTTTGCGAGATGGTGAAGTTTTGGTCTTAAACATAGAAAATTATAAAGAAAACAACTTCGTAAAATTTTTTGAAGGGTGAAAATATGAATTTAAAATACAAAATAATATCTATATTGTTGGCAACCATAATAGTTTTTACGGTAAAAAACAACGTCAATAATACAAATTATATAGACAATGACAATGTTTCTAATAAGGCAACTGAAACAATAGAGAATATTATAGAGCCAGAAATTGAAACAACAGAACGAATAATTACGCAGAAAGCAACAAAGAAAAATAAATATAAAAAAGGTTATATAAAAGCCAATAACGTTAATGTTCGTGCAAAGAAGCGATTTACGGCTAAAATTAAGGGTCATTTGTTTTATGGAGAAAAAATTAATTATATAAGAGTAAATAAAAAATGGGTTAAGATTAATAACAAAAAAATTAAGGGTTATGTGCTTGCAAAATATGTTACAAGAAAGAAGAAAAAACATAAACTACATACCAATGTTCCTAATTATACTTTATTTTCCTACATGGATTACACATGTATCACAAATACTTCCAGTCAACAATATAAACTACAACGAAGAGCGTATACAGGAACATATGGTATACGTCAGGTCGATGGAAGGTATTGTATCGCATTAGGTAGTTATTATACAACTCGCATTGGTACATATATTGATTTAATTCTTAACAATGGACAAGTTATCCATTGTATATTAGCCGATTGTAAGGCAGATCAACATACAGATGCTATGAATCAAAAAACAAGCGATGGTTCACTAGTTGAATTTGTTGTGGATACTCCGGCATTGCGCTCAAAAGCAAAACGAATGGGTGATATTGCTTACAGCAACCCTAAATGGCAAAGCAGGATTAAATATATAAAAATATATGTTTAGTGGAGAATATATATGAGTAGAACAAAAAAGAAAATTGAATTAGGTACAAAAGAATATCCTTATTGTTCTAATCGTGAATGTATGGATTTTGAGTGTTTAAGACACAGGAATTATATTCCTTGGAATATCTTATTATGGCAAGAGAAATACATTCCAAATAATAAGGGTGTTTGTAAAGATAAAATTAAAGAAATATAGTGGAGGTGCTTATGGGAATAGCAACAGGAATAGGTTTATTCTTTTTAGGAATGATAATTGGTGTTTTAATGGTGTGTTTGTGTGTAGCTGCATCATCAAACGATGAAAGGGATTAGGTGAAACATGATTATAATTGTGGGTAAATCAGGAAGTGGTAAGGATTCTGTTGTAAAAAAATTAACCAATTTTTATGACTATAAAAAAATTGTAACTTGGACAACCAGACCAATGAGACCGAAGGAAATGCAGGATGTTACATATCATTTTACAGATGAAGAAACTTTTGAAGAAAAAATTGAGGAAGGTTTCTTTGCTGAATGGAAGAAATATGAATCAATTGAAGGAACTTGGTATTATGGTACAGCATTATTAGACCTTACCACATTTAATGAGGATAAGATAATAATTCTAACACCTGATGGTTATCGAGATATTAAGGATATCATAGGTAAAGATACATTAACCGTTTATTTAAAATCCAAAAACAGAATCCTAAAATCCAGATTAAAAAAACGTGGCGACAATCCTAAAGAAATTAAAAGAAGATTAGGACATGACAAAAAAGATTTTAAGAGTATTGAAAAAGAGGTTGATGTAGTCATAGAAAATAACAAACGTGATTTATGGGATATTGCAAAAATGATTGAAGAGATGGATGCAATTAGAAAGGAGAATGTGGTAAATGAAAGAATTTACGATATATCTAGCTGGTGCGATGGAAGGATTGAGTGATGAAGAAATCAACGGTTGGAGAAGAACGCTGAACAAAATGTTTAAACATACATATTCAAATATGAAAGTTAATTGTATTAATCCTAATGATTACTACAATTTTAACGAAGTTGGTTATGACAGCCAGCGTGAAGTTATGGATTTTGATTTATATAAAGTCCGTCATAGCGATATGGTAATTGTTAATTTTTCGCATTGCTTTTCTAAAGGAACATTAGTCGAACAGGCAATTGCATTTGAAAATAATATTCCGGTTATTGGATTGAATGAAAATCACAATAAACTTCATCCGTGGCAGATAGAACTAAGCAATAAAATATTTGATGATAAATTAAAACTTGTTTCCTATGTAACTAATTTTTATCTAAATTAAGCGAGGTGGATTATGTCAGATATAACAGCGTGCAGTAGTATTAATTGTCCCGAAAGAGATAATTGTTATAGAGCAACTGCAAAATCGTCTAAATGGCAGAGTTGGTCAAATTTTGAGTACACATGCAACGAAAATAATGGATTTGAAAATTTTATACCAAATTTAAAACAAATACAATAAAATAAGTCAAGAAAATAACTCTAAAATTGATTTATTTTAATCAAAAAATCAAATGAAAGGTTGATTTCTTATGAAATCAGAAAAGGAGATAAAATGAAATTCAATTTTATAGATTGTATAGAATTTGAGATTGATTGGAAAGCTGTAGCAGCGATTGCAGCATGTGTACTTGGTTATGCAATCATAACAGTAATTCAGAAAGGAGATATACATATTGACAAAAGTAATTAAAAGAGACTGTTCCGAAGTTGATTTTGACAAATCAAAAATCTCAACTGCAATTCTTAAAGCTATGAAGAATGGTTCAGGCATTGTAAAACCAAAGATTGCGGATGACATTGCAAATGAGATTGAAGAAGAGTGTAAGGATAAAGAAGAAGTAAGTATTTCCGACATTGAATCAATGGTTTATGATAAATTGATTACAAAAAAACAGAGACTTACGGCAAAGGCTTATGAGGGATATAGAAGTATTAGAGAATTTCAGAGAGAAAACGAAAATACAACAGATGAACAAATTTCAGAATTATTAGATGGTACTAGTGATTATTGGAATAATGAAAATTCCAATAAAAATGCTCGTTTATTAACAACTCAACGTGATTACATGGCAGGCATTATTAGTACAGATATTACAAGGAGATTCCTTTTGCCACTGGAAGTAGTACAAGCACATGATGATGGATTACTTCATTTTCATGATGCGGATTATTTCGGACAAAATGCAATAACGAATTGTAGCTTAATTAATTTGGAGGATATGTTACAAAATGGCACATGTATTAATAAAGTAAAAATTGATAAACCACATAGATTTATCACGGCTATGACCATTGCAACTCAAATAATTACAGCAGTTACGAGTAGCCAATATGGGGGAGCGAGCATAACTTTAACACATTTAGCTCCATTTGTTAGGGATAGTTACAATTCTTATTATAAAAAATATATTAAGTGGGGATTTTCTGATGAAAGTTCTAAAAAATACGCAAGTATTGATACCAAAAAAGAAATTATTGATGGAGTACAGACATTTAATTATCAGTGCAATAGTATGACAACAACTAATGGACAGTCTCCATTTTTAAGTGTCTTTATGTATCTTGGAGAAACAGAAGAATATAAGAATGAACTTGCTATGATCATTGAAGAATTCCTCAACCAAAGAATTTTAGGAATGAAAAATGAAGTTGGCGTATATGTAACTCAGGCATTTCCAAAATTGCTTTATATTCTTGAAGAAGATAATATTACACCTAATTCAAAATATTGGTATTTGACAGAACTTGCAGCCAAATGTACTGCTAAACGTATGGTTCCTGATTATATATCTGAAAAGAAAATGAAAGAATTTAAAGAAAATAATTGTTTTCCTTGTATGGGATGTGTTGACGGAAAAGAACTCGTTACATATAAGATTAAGAATAATTTATATGTAGAATCATTTGAAAGAATGTGGAGGAGGTTGTCTGATTCATTTGAAATCAAACATCAGTATTCCGAAACTAATCCTAATTTATATATGGATTTATCAGAAGTAACGATTTATGATACAGAAAAAGGATTTGTTGATACAAAAAGAATTATTCGTAATGTATCAAGCGAATGGTTAGATGTTGATTTTTCAAATGGTAGAAGGTTGTTATGTACAACAGATCACCCATTAACATTAAGAAATGGTAGAAATGTACATGCATCAGAGTTAAAACTTGGAGATAAAATTTTAATCAATTCAAATCAGTATAACGAAGAATCAATTCTATTCAATATTGATAAAGCATGGCTACTTGGATTTATGCTATGTGATGGATGTTATCAAAATAATCATGTATTCGCTTCTATTGCTGCAACAGGAGAAGATGAAATTGAAGAAAAATTTAGTAACACATTTACTAAGTATTTCGGTCTGAATGTTAAAACAATTCTACAAGAACGTGGTAAAAAAGGAACATACAAAGATTTATGTGCAATTTCAGATAATAACGGTGGAATTCAATATGTGGCAAATTATTTTACATCAAAATTTGGAGGTATCAATAAAGTAAATAGACAAATTCCAAATGAAGTATTCTCATGGAATTATGAAGCAAAGCTTGCCTTTTTTGCAGGAATGATTGATGCAGACGGATATATCAATTCACATCAAAACGAAAAGAACTTTTCTACTGTTCAAATCGGCTCTACTAATAAAGAATTAGCACTTCAGCAAATGGCGTTAGCACAATCTATTGGAATCCCAGCTAAAATTTATCATAATCATTACACAAAGAAAAATCCGGAATTGATTAGATATAGGGTTGAATTTTACCCAACTGATGAATTGATTAATTACATTGTATGCAAAAAGAAATGTGATAACTATATTGAATCAAATGTATCAGGATATGCTATTGAATCAGAAGTTATCAAGATTAATCCAATTCATAAAGAAATGTATAGTTATGATGTGACAACATCTAGTGAGCATTTTGAAGTTAGTGGTATTTATAGCCACAATTGTCGTAGTTTCCTTTCACCATATAAGGATGAAAATGGTAATTATAAATTTTATGGACGCTTCAATCAGGGCGTAGTAACTATTAATCTTGTAGATGTGGCTTTATCATCAGAAGGTGATTTTGATAAGTTTTGGCAATTAATGGAGCAAAGAACAGAACTTTGCCACAAAGCACTAAAATGTAGACATGAGAGACTTGAAGGAACTTTATCAGATGTTGCACCTATTTTATGGCAGGACGGAGCATTTGCTAGACTTAAAAAGGGTGAGAAAATTGATAAATTACTTCATGGTGGATATTCGAGCATTTCACTTGGATATGCTGGACTTTACGAATGTGTAAAGTATATGACAGGAAAATCTCATACAGATCATTCTATTGGACATGATTTTGGGATTAAAGTAATGGAGTTCTTAAATAATAAATGCGAACAGTGGAAGAGTGAAGAAAATATTGGATATAGTACATATGGATCCCCGATAGAAAGCACAACGTATAAATTCGCCAACTGTTTAAAGAAAAGATTTGGAATTATTGAAGGTATAACCGACAGAGATTATATTACAAATTCATATCATATTTTTGTTAAAGAACCAATCAATGCATTTGATAAACTCTATATCGAATCCGAATTTCAGTCATTATCTCTTGGGGGATCGATTTCTTATGTTGAAACTTCTGATATGACACAAAATATTCCTGCAATTCTCGAAGTTATTAAATACATTTACGATAATATCATGTACGCAGAACTCAATACAAAGAGTGATTATTGTCAGGTTTGTGGTTATGATGGTGAAATAAAAATTGTAGATGAAAATAATGAACTTATATGGGAATGCCCTAATTGTAAAAACAGAGATAAAACAAAAATGAATGTAGCAAGAAGAACATGTGGATATATTGGGACAAATTTTTGGAATCAAGGACGTACCGAGGAAATTAATGAAAGATATGTTCACTTAACGGATATTGCGGAGGATTAAATATGAGATTTGCACAGATTAGATCTATGGACATTTCAAATGGGGAGGGAGTAGGGGTCTCCCTCTTCGTCCAAGGGTGTCCCTTTCACTGTTTTGGCTGTTTCAACTCTGAGACATGGAATTTTGATGCTGGTAAAAAATGGACAGAAGAAACAGAAGATAAATTTATGAAATTAATTGATAGACCATATATCAAACGCATTTCTTTTCTTGGTGGTGAACCGTTGGCTGAACAGAATCTTGATGATGTCTTATCTCTTATCAAAGAAATCCGTATTTTCTTCCCTGAGAAAACTATTTGGTTGTATACAGGATATTCTTATTCAGAAATCTTTCGAGGACAATCATCATGTTTATCTCAAGAAGGATTAAATAATTTTAAACGCAGAGAGATAATAAAACAATGTGATGTACTTGTTGATGGAGAATATATAGATGAGCAGAGAGATTTATCATTAAAATTCAGAGGTTCAAAGAATCAAAAAGTAATTGATGTAAAAGAAACGCTTAAACAAGGAAAGGTGGTTCTATATTGTGACTAAACTTAATAAAAATGACACTGTTTATTTTATTAAAATTTCATTCAATCTTGAACTTACAGACATATATGATTTACATATTAGAACCGTAGCAGATGATTATTATGTAGGATTGGATAGTACAACAGCTAAACATGCTTATATTTTTTCAGATAGAGATATTGGCGAAACAATATTTCTTAATAAAGCAGACGCATTAGAAAAACTAATGGAGATAAAAGGAGGATACGATGGAAATTAAGATTAAAAAATTAAACGAAAATGCAATTATTCCGACTAGAGGAAGCGAACAAGCCGCTGGTTATGATTTATATGCTTGTATACCAGAAAGAATTCTAATCAATCCCCATAAAACGGTTAAAATCGGCACAGGATTGTCAATGGAAATTCCCGAAGGTTACTTTGGAGCAATATTTGCCCGCAGTGGATTAGCAACAAAAAGAGGAATCAGACCATCTAATTGCGTTGGGGTTTGTGATAGTGATTACCGTGGAGAATATATAGTTGCTTTACATAATGACACAGATGGAATAAAAATGGTTGAACCAAACGAAAGAATTGCTCAATTAATAGTAATGCCATACTTATCTGTTGACTTTAAAGAAGTAAATGAATTATCTGATACTAACAGAGGTGTAGGTGGATTTGGTTCAACTGGAAAGGCGTGATTATGAATAGAGAAGATAAAATGCTGTATACAGTAAAAGAAGCATCGGCTACATTAGGAGTAAGTATTCATCTTGTATATGATCTTATTAATAAAGGATTGCTCCCTGCACTTAAATTAGGTAGCCTTAAAATAAGAAAAGAGACTCTTGATGAGTTCACAAAGAAGTATGAAGGAATGGATTTATCTGACCTCGACCATATAAAAGAATTAAATATTGCATAATAATAGGTAGGAATGGTATTATAATAAATATATCATTCCTATTTTATTGCAGGCGTTTCTAACACGCTTTCTCGTCCACATCTCGTCCACATTCAAGATAATCACACATAAAAATAATAAAACACAAAACAACACAAATCATCATAGACCATTTCGTGTAAAGCCTATGTTTATTAGCATTATACGACATATTAAATCATAATATAACATAGAAAAACAAATGGCTTTAGAATGGGTAACAACCCAATGGTTGGTGCTACAGTTGCTGTTGCTGTTTCCGTTGAAGAAGCTGCAAAGGCTGGTAAGTTCTAAATAAAAAGCTTGATTTTATAGGCTTTTGGAGAGTCTTTGGAGAAATCCGAAGACTCTCTTATTTTTTATAAAAGTGCATGTGGACGAAAATAATATTGAAATGTCCACATCTCGTCCACATAAATTTAAAATGTGGACGAGAAAACAATATTGAAAATGTGGACGAGGTATGTTATACTCCTAATAAAAGGAACATCCGTTCTTGAAAGGAGTATAACTATGGGTGATGTGTTAATTAAAGCAAGAACTCGTAACAGTGGTAAAGTAGTATATGAATATCGGTTTGAAGTTGCTTCTATAGATGGCAAACGTCAATGGAAGACTAAATCAGGCTTTGCTACAAAAAGAGAAGCTAGAGAAGCTGGTAAGATAGCACAGCAAGCATATGAACATGTGGGACAAGCTGTTGAACCTTCAGATATGTCATATGCTGATTTCCTAGATATGTGGTTAGAGAAAGACTGTAAACTCACTTGCAAATCTTCTACGCTTGTAGGATATGAGAAAAAGATTAGATTATATATCAAACCTGAAATCGGCTCATATAAGCTAAAAACTATTACAAAAGATACATTACAAGATTTCATTACCAAAATGTATGATGAAGGCTACTCAATCAATACAGTGAACTCAGTTAAAGGATTATTAACAAAATCATTTACTTATGCTTTAGACAGACATTATATCATATCAACACCTGCAATAAATTTAGTAGTTCCGACAAAGAAACAACCAAAGAAAACTACGAGAAGTAAGAAACACGTTTATATTCCTCAAGATATTATGCAAAAAATATTTAAAAGATTCCCCGAGGGCTCGTCAGCTTATATCCCTATTATGATTGGTTATCATACAGGATTACGCTTGGGAGAGATATATGGACTTGTATGGGAAGATATTGATTTTAAGAATAAAACACTCTCAGTTAATAGACAAGTTCAATGGGAAGCAGGCGAAGCAAGATCCGAAGAAGAAAAGAAAAAAACTAATGGTACATCTAAATCTAATGGGTATTGGTACTTCTCTAAGCCTAAATATAATTCTTTTAGAGCAATAAATCTTGACGATGTAATATTAGAAGCTCTGAAAAAAGAACACGACAAACAGCTAAAAGCAAGAGAATATTTTGATAAATATTACAATCGATATTATAGTGAAAATGAAATGACATATGCTAAAACTGATGATATATTACCAATGAATAAAGTATCTCAAGAAAAGTCACCTTATGAAGTTGATTTTATTTGTAGACGAGAAGATGGCTCATATATCAGTGCAAGAACAACACAACATACGTCCTCTATAATTCATAAACAGTTACATTTTCCTCAGTACGATACACATAGTTTAAGACACACTCATGGAACAATATTGTACGAAAATGGAGCTAGTTTTATGTATATTAAGGAGAGGTTAGGACATAAAAATCTACAGACAACAATTGAGATATACACAAATCATTATACAGATACAATAAATAAAAATGGCAATATTGTTTTAAATAATGCTTTTAGTAAGGAGAATGTATGATATATTTGATTAATAATATTCGACAACATGAAAGACATTTTTGGAATTGTTTATATGGTATCGCTACACAAGAACAAATTAAAAGAATTTTAGATGGACATAAAGTTACAATATCTGATACCATATATCAAATTGTAGAACCAGAAAAATCGTAAAAAATAGGGACACCAGAAATTAATCTAGTGTCCCTTGTTTTATATCCTATTTAACTTTAATAAGTTTTCCCTTTTTAAGTAATTTGAATAATTTAGTATTCTGCTTTACAGTTCCTAAATATAACCTATTAATACCATTAGCTTTAGCGATTTTAGCTCTATAACGAAAACTATTATTAATACCCAAACTATTTAAGGCTTCTGTTAAACTAACTGATTTACCCGTATACTTTTTATAATACTCAACCTTAGTGTTCGTCTTTGATGTTGTAGGTTTAGCAGTAGAAGAACTAGTAATCTTATTATATACTAAATCACAACTCCATAATATATATTCCCATTTCTGCCATGATACAGGGCGTTTCTGACAACCATAAGCTGAACCATCTTCAGCAATATAGTAACTGTCTGAACCATCTGATTTCTTACCAACTGAAATTAACACACCAATGTGTCCCTGTTTCCATAACAAACAGCCCGGCTGTGCTTTTGTAATATCCTTAATGGGTAACGTTTTTGTTGCGGTAGACTTATACTCACTTGAACCCCTGATGATACCCGTAAAGGCTGAAATAAGCCCAGAACAATCACAAGGATATTTACCAACACATTTTATGTCTGAATTCCAAACCATTGAACCATAGGCGTTTTTAAGCCTATCATAATCAGCATTTGTGCATTTCTTATTCCAATTGTAATTCTGCTTGAATCCATATAAATAAGGATTTCCGATTTTAGTTTTTACATACTTTACTAAATCTTTTGCATTTTTCTTAGCCATTAATTTTTCCTCCTTTTTACACTTACAAAATAAAAGAGAGCAGTATATGACTGCTCTCTAAGTTAGTTAATATTTAATTTTAAATGCTTCTTATCCCTTGAATAGCACTTGCTATAATACCTCCTAAAATATTATGTCCTTCTTGTAACGGATGGGTTTTATAATTATCAAAATAACTTGATTGGCTTTGGATGTGCGGATTGAGTCCGCTGATGCTGTATAAATCAATTATTGGTATTGAATAATAATCACAAACTTCTTTAATTATATTTCCATAATCTTTAAGGGTTAAACCATGGTTATTTTTACTTTCTATTGATGTATAAGGACTTTGACAACGTTTTATAGGAGTACAAAATATTATTTGTTTTCCTTTATATTTTTCTAACAAAGCTAAACATGTATTATGTAATGCACCATAAAATGTATTATTCGTTCTATCGATCATTGTTCCTATTTCAGTCCAATTATATTGAAAATCATTTGTTCCACCTGCGTAAATAATTAAATCTCCATCTGACATAAGTTTAATTCTTTCACTTAGAGGTGTTCTGGAATCTCCAATTTTAGCAGCTATCCATTTATTATTTTCACTATCATATTTATATGTATTATAAGATTGACCAATTATAATATCATAAATTTTTGAAGTGTCTTTAGTGGCATTATTAAATTCAGTTCCATTAGCAAAACATCCACCATAATCTTCTTTACATGCGAACGTACTTCCACCAATGGAATAATTAATTAATTTCATTCCTAATTTTTCTGCAACAATATTTGGATAAGGCTTATCAACATTACCCTGCATTGTTTGTCCATGTGGGATGCTATCACCTGTAAATATAAGTGTTTTATCCTTCCAATAACTACTAACATCCATATTATCAATTTCTTCTTTATTATACATTAATTTCTTATTAACAATTACTTTTTCATCAGTTTTAATATTTTTAACAATTGAAATTAATTCAGTGGCTTTATTAACGTTAATTGTATTTGACCATACTCTTATATATTTTATTGTATCACTTGATTCTATAGTTACAGAATCTGTTTGATATTTAGATGTTTGACCACCTGAAAGTTCTTTATTTGAATTATAAAGACAATATGCAAATCCAACTGATGATGTTAGTGCAGAAATTGTAATAGGATTATCATCAATTTCAATATAGTCTCTAGTTCTTATTCTGGTACTTGTATCGTTATTTTCTCCCTTTTCATTTAAAGCTCCAAATTCCCAAGTGGGATTTAGTGTAATATCTCCATTAACAAGTTCTTTCATACTAAGTGAACCAGTTTTAAAAAAATTTAAAAGAATATTATTAGCAACAGCGTTTGTGCTATCCTCATCAAATACGCTTTCAATAGAAATATTGCTATTATTTAGTTTTTCTTCAATTATTTCTTCTGTTTTATTAGATGAATATACATTTTTATCTGATTTAGCAGTATCATTAATGATAGGGAAAGTATATTTACATGTACTCCACAATTGAGAAATAATTTTTTTTAATTCCAAATTCATAATTAACACCACCTATTACTAAACATCTTCAATATCTTCACCAATTACTATATCTGTTTCTTCATAAATTCTCTCTTCAGAAAATTCTATAGGGTCGTACGCTTCGTCATATAGAACATTTTCACGTTTGATTTTCATTCCTTTATCGGAATATGTGTGAATAAATTCTTTTCCGTTGGTTATTTTGTTTTCAACAATTATCATCATTCCACCTCCGTTGTTATTGTAGTGCTTATATAATCGTGTAATAATTTATCATCTGCTAATTCTATTCCATCTGAATATAAATGTTCTATCTGATAAGTATTCTTATATTGAAGAACGGTAGTATCTTTTGGAATTTCAAATTCTATAGAATCAACCAATATAAACATCATATCTTTATTGCACCAATACATATCCTCATATATTGTTCCTTCTAATTTGATTATTCGGTCAGCAATCGTTACCCAATTGGTTGCTTTTTTATATGATTCAAGTAAAGACTCTGGTACATAAAGATAGCCGTATTTTGGGAAAATACTTGGGAGTAATGATATAGAGCTTATTGAATTTACTCCAGAGGTTCTTCGATATATTAATGTCTTTAAATTATTGCAACCAGAAAAAGGTTGAAAACTTAATGTTATTGTATTAATATCTATTAACTCTAATTTTCCACAGTTTTGAAACGTTGATGAAGCACTGCTGGAGACAAACAAGGGTAATATGACCTTTTTCAACATAGTACAATTATAAAAAGTACTTGTTCCATTCATCGACCCTGATTTCAATATTTCTATTTTTTCAAGGTTTAAGTCTGAACTAAAACACTGAGTTGCAATATTTGTACAGTTAGGAATATCAATTTTAGTCAATTTACTACAACTGCAAAATGCATAACTTCTTAATTCTGTTAAACTTTCGCTTTTAAATTCAGTAAGATTGCCAGTTAATAATCCTTCTAACTCCACATTATCTCTAACATCATTAACTTTATCTACCAAGGTAGATAAATTATCATCATCAGATACGTCAACCTTTCTGCTGATTAGAATATTTTTTAACTTATTTCTTAGATTTACTAAGGATTCTATTTCCCATATACTAGTCATTGTCTCCACCTCCATTCACATAATTGTCAACCAAGCTATTAACAAGTTCGTCTTGGGTCATAATAGGAGAAGTAGAATTTAATATTTCATTTAATTCATCTTGTGTAACAAACATAAACTCTAATTCATTTTTGATTTTATTAATTGAGTAAGTTTTGTTTGTCGATGATTCTAGAGTATCGTCAATTGTTAAAAAAGAAATATCCTCCTTATCTTGCTCAGTTAAAACATAATCCTTTCCATCAGAACCCTTTTCTCCTTGTTTTCCCGGCTCACCTTTAAGTGATTCAAGCCATTCAATATATGTACCTGTAAACTCAGGATAAGCTTGTTGATATAATTCAAATGCCGATTTACCATCAGCACCAGTATCACCTTTTTCTCCATCAAAGTAGTCAACATTTTTTACAGGAGTATAACCATCCTTGCCAATTTTTCCATTAAAGACATCAAAAGATTTTTCTCCTTCTTTATCTTGAATTACAACCTTGTGTCCATTTTCAATATCAGTTATTGAAACAGTGGGAGAATAACCATCTTCACCATTTTCCCCTTTTTCACCTTGAATACCCTGTTCGCCTTGTTTTCCGTCAAAATCACCGTTGTTTGCACGTTCTTCAATAGATTTAGCTGTATCTAAAGCTTCTTTACTTCTTAATAGTATCTCAGCAATTAAATCTTTTTGTTCTTCTGTAGTGTTGTGGTTACCAGATGGATGTTCGTTTATATGAATAATAGCGGTAGAGGTTTTTAAAACAACATCGTTGTCATCGTTAGAATTGTTAGTGAATGTAAGATATAATATAATTTCGCCAGAAACAGAAGTGAAACGTTCATCTATATTAATTTGATACACTAATAATTCTTTATATAAATAATCTTGTAAACAATCGTTAATTAAAAGATTATTTTCATTTCCATCAGGCATAATATATGTCAACGCACAATCACATTCACTTAAGTTAATTCCACCATAGGTCTGTGGAATCAATATCTCTAAATAGTCAACATTCTTTTCGCCCTTAAAAACTCTAACATGATTGCAAGCACCAAGGACTTTAGAATTTGCTCTAAAAATTAATTGTTCGTTCATTTTCATTCTCCTTAAAATAAAAGGAGTGAGACTAGCCCACTCCCTCAAAATTATTCAGTTACAGTAAGCGTCATAGCATCTGACAACGCCCAACTACCATTACCGTCTGTTACAAGGCATCTATACTGCCTTCCATTGTAATTTGTGCCAGGAATAGCAAAGCTAAGAGCAGAAGTATTATATCCAGTAACAGTTGTATTGCTCCATGTTGTTCCTGTGCTAGATACCTGCCATTGATATGTTAATTTGTTACTCTTACTTGATTTTGCTACAACCGAGATATTTATTGTGTCACCAACCTTAGCTGAAACATCCTGTGGTTGAGAGGTAATCGTAACATCAGGAACACCATTAAGTGTAAGTGTCGCTGAATTTGATGCTAAAGTATTTCCACTTACATCAGTAATTACACATCTGAACATTCTTCCATTATAATCTGCATTTGGAATAGCAAAATTAATGAATTTACTTGTATTTCCATTTACAGAAGTATTTCCCCAAGTCATGCCACCATCTTTACTTAATTGCCACTGATACGTTAAAGTATCACCCTCTGCTATAACACTAAATGAAACAGAGTTTCCAACTGCTGAGTCTACATCTATTGGCTGAGTTGTGATTTTAATTGGACTTGTATTAATTACAGTGAGTTTTGCTGCGTTTGAAATAACTGTATCTCCAAATAATGTGTCTGTAACAACACATCTGTACAATCTTCCATTAAGCACCGTTCCAACAGGTGAAACAGTTAATATCGGTGTTTTGTTTCCATCTAAGCCAGTATCACCCCAATTTGCACCATTAGATGAACTTACTTGCCATTGATATGAAAGATTATTTCCTTCGGCAACAACCGTAAATATAGCAGAATCGCCAATTGCGACAGAAACGTCTGTTGGTTGTTTTGTAATCTTTAATGTGGTAGTGCTTAATTCACTTAACCACAAAGGAATATCTTTTAATTTACTCCATACAAACTCACCAAGATTTTTACCAGCAAGAGCAGTATGATGTATATTATCAATATTATACTTATCGGACGCAATCATTCTTGCATATCCAAGTCCTGCCTCTTCACCCATGGCTATGTATGGAACACTATTAATAGCACATACCTCTTTAATAGCTTTCCATTGGTCATATTTTGTATGATTATCACTAGCAAAAGTTTTTTCAGGTGTAAACTCAACTGTTTTATCACCAGATTTATAACGACTATTTGTTGAAGAAATAACAACTATTTGTGCGTTTGTATTCTTCTGAAGATATCTAATGCATTGATTCAACGCACCACAAAATGTATTATCGCCTGTATCATAAATAGTTCCAAGAATAGCAGAAGTGTCGTTTGCACCGACTTCCAATGTGATTAAGTCAGCAGAAGTCTTTCCATCTGTGGTGTTCATCACAGCATCTTTAATTAATGTGTTAGCGCATATACCACCACCAGATTTACCTTTGTTTGTTAATGTTAATCCACTCAAATCTCTAACTGTTTTACAATACTGCCCAACATTGTCAATATCTGTTAAACTTGTACCATAAGCATACCATTTTTTATTTTTCCAATGATTATTATCTATATTATTAGAATTTCCGGCAATTTCAATCCATTCATCATTAAGATAATACATTAAACATTTTAAATCTGTATCATAATATGTTTGTCCCTGATTAGCTGCATAACTTTCTCTTAATTTAGTTGTTCCTGATAATGCATGAATTGAGTTTCTTACCTTAAAATTCTTTCCATTTCCTTTTTCAAAAAATGGAATATTTACTACATTAGTAGCCGAATCATCCATAACAGTAAATGAAATATCGCCACTAAACATTCCATTTTTAGATTCTTTTGCAAGATTACCTAGCACCCCACCAGGAGTGGCAGAAGCATATCTTTCAATACAAAAATCAATTAAATTAATTCGCTGTGTTCCAGTATTTGAATGAAAATACGGGAGATTCACGTCTCTTTCATCACAACAGTTAATTAATGTAATAGCATGATTAAATGCTCTCTGATATGTGTAATTGCCGAAAGTATAACCATATACATTTTTTATTGCCGAACAGTTATTCATAACAACGTGTTCGCCGCCAACCTGAAAAGCTTCATAGAATCCAGAACAACCACAAGAATTAAAGTTATTTTCCTGTCCGTTATTACTTCCATTAAGCATTCTAATACCGATACAGCCTTTAACTGCTTTAGTTAAACTAGCATTTGTGTTTGTATATGCAATACACTTAATTCTATCCAATCTGGCTCTTCCAAAGTTAAATAAATCAATACACACAACAGGTTTTTGATTAGTAGCAAGCCTAACTTCAAATTCTGTTAAATGAATTACATTATTTGGACTATTGGTAGAAGGAAGAGCAGAAATTACTTCATACTGTTTTAATGTATCAATACTATTTAACACATCCTGTGAAACAAAAAGTCTTGTACCATATATAGAAGAACTATCTTTTTCGCCCGTCATCTGACTCTGACCAACGATGTCAATTGTATATCTCTTATCACCTGATGGTAGAGTTATTGCTCTATATATTCCATCTGATGATAATGTAAAACTTCCAATATTGAATATACCAGAAGATAACTTAACTGTTCCACCACCCAATGCGTATAATTCATCAATAGCTTTCTGTATGATTTTTTCATCGTTTGTTCCGGTACAAACGTAATCAGCATACCGCTTTTCGTATATGTTAGAATTAGAAGCTGCAATGTAAAGAGTATTATCTTTATATTTTGTTAATATGTTTTTGACACAAGATAAAGATAATTCATTACCTAAATAGTCTTCAAATTTATAACTATATCCTTCGGTATCTTTATATCTAACAAAATAAACCCTATCTTTAATTCGGTTTTTTATAGGTTCATTCCCATCTATGACTATAATTCCTTTTGGGATTTTTTTTATTAAATTGGCAAAATCCTTCAAATAATATTTTTCGGATTCGCCTAATTGTTCACGGATGGAATTAGCAGAATCAGTTAAAAAATTTAAAACATCTTCGTTCATTTGTTCCTCCTTTTAAACATCCAAAGGTATCTGTAAGTCTATTGGAAAGTTATATACTTGTCCACCAGATAAGTTATCTTGTCTACGACCAAGATATACACCACCGTCTGTAGTAACATATACAACATAACAAGATCTACCTGTTCCCATGCAAACAGTAGGAGTATTTTTACTTGGTCTATAATCAACTGGTAAATCAAATAATTTTAGCCACGTACTAAAAGACCCACTACTTGTAACCGCTCTATTAATAGATTGGCACAAAGGAGATTGAACTGATACATTTTTTAAGTTAATATTGATTTGACCACGAATACACAGCCAATTGTTTTTCTTTTTATACTGAATTGGAAAATCAGGATTTTCAGTTAGAATATTGTTATATCCTATTAAACTAGCAGAATTCCATGTTGTATATTTTGAACCAACTTTAAATAGAATATCCCCCAAAATCTCATGCAATGTATCTTCTACAGTTTTACTCATTAAATAAACCTGATCATCACCAACACCTGTATTTACAATATTTTTATAAGCATAAACAACATCTTTTGCAGAAGATGAAATATTTTGAAAGCCGTTGGGCAGGACGCTTAATTCTGTTCCATCACTATCATATACGATATAACCTGCATCTCCATAGGTTGCAGATAATGACAAAGCCTTAGAATCATATACATATATATATGTTTTGTATGATGTAACTGCTGAAGTTATATAATTTACATCGTTGTGATTTGTTGCAAAAAACCGATCTCCAATTTTGAAAAAATCAATATTTTTATCTCCGGTGTTTAATGTTTTAATTATGAACACATCGCCATCTTTTAATTCATCCACAGTATTTATATCATTAAACTCATAGTAATATGAATTAGCACCGAACGTGATTTTAGTACGAATTACAATACCTACTGTACCGCCCGTACCATATACATAATAATCAAACTTATTACTTTCACCAATTTCAGCTATGTCATTATCTGAAATCTCATAGTAGTATACATTATTTTTCGTAGATATATTGGTAAAAATAGTTAAATAACTACCATTTTCCTGTTTAACATCTATTTTCTGAATTTCTGTCGGTTCTGTATTTTTTAAATATACAACAACATCGTTTGTTCTTAATATAGCATCTATTTTTTTAAAATCTTCTGTTGATATATTAGAATCACAAAACATTATCTGATTCTTGGTTGTAACTGTATAATTTTTTAAATCCAATACATAATTTGTAATTTCTCTTTTCCAATTAGCATCGGTAACAACTTTAAAAATTACATCTCCATTTTGCTTTACATAATCAGAAACCTCACTAAAATCTCCGGTTGTCATAGCAGATGTTAATTTATCTTCATAGGTCTTAATTATCTGGTAATTATCAGCGTTAATGTCTTGAAAATCTGTTCTTAAATTACTTATAGGATAACCCATTTTTTATTTCCTCCTTATTTATTTTTTACGATTGTTGGGTATGCAGAGTAGAATTTGTGCATTTGAATAGAAGTAGTATATGAATCAAATGAATGACTTACTTTGTCTATTATATATTCAGCGGTTTCACCTGTTCTTATTGATTTGTATTGAACCTTAATATTTTCATATAAGAAAGGTATTAATACTGTGTTAATTGTTATAGAATCGGTCAGCCTAGCACTTTTCCATACTTCATATTCTGCACGTTGTCGAGCTAAATCAGTTGTATATATAGCTTCATATTCTTCATCTGACAATACCTTAATTAATTCTCCAACTTCATTAACAGAATAAGGAGAAGATTGTTCTATGTATTTTTCATACTGTTCACCTTCGTTAGTATAAAAGATTCTGTTTCCACTAGAATATATATAACTAATTTGGTTACAGTTATAATGTTTTTTATAATTTTCCTTTTCTTTATCAGTAGGCTCTTTGTCTACAATCATAGCAATTGCATGAACCTGAAATTCCCCATTGAAAATTGCGTAACAAGTATCAAGAGTATATTTTGGCGTAAAACAATAACCAACACCATTAATAATCTCGTCTATTGTTGTTCTGTTTTTATTTGTTGCATCTGCAATAAGTAAAATCTCATCTAAATTTTCATCAGAAGTTTTATTGTAATTAACCCTTACATATATAGGAATATTATAAGTTTTAATTAATCTACGATCATCATCTGAAATATTGGGACAAGTAAAACCAATTAATTCATTTGTATATACATATGGAGAATTATGCTTGCCCGTTGAATCACAAGCATACAAGGATAGTGATAAGTCAAGAATACATTTATTATTCAACAGGTCAAGAGTATAAGTAGGAGTATCATCGTATCTATCGGTTTCCTGATTTTTACCCCAAACTTCAACCACATTTTTGATTGAATTCAATTCATATGTATCCTTTTCTGAAATTACTATGCTGTCAAATACATCTGCTGTAAGTAAACATTCATTATCCTCACAGGTCGGAATTTTAGAACAAATAAAATTACCATAAACATCAAAAAATGCTTCCCAACCTGAATATAAATCTCTCAATTTTGAAATAACTTCCCAATTTGTTACGCCTGTAGAAAATGTCAAATCATATGGAATATATGTAGCATTGCTTCCGTCAACGTTAGTAACATCGGCACCAATGTTATCAATCATATAGTTGAATGGACTAAACTGTGTAATGACATTAGTCATCGCACCAGAGATGGTATTGGGCTTTCCAAGTAAAATGAAGGCATATGAAGAAGAATTATTTCCATAGAAATTAGTCGTATAATCTTGTCCTAATGTTAAATCAGTAAATTTAACTTTTTGATGTGTTTTATAATCTGTTAAAAAGTAGGATTGGGAATTATTAATTGATACTGTTACGTCCCAATCATCATAATATGACTGAATATATTTCATTTTTTCTTTTGGTATATTAAACCCAACTTCCAAATCAAAGTATGGAGCAGTGTCGCTATCTGTCAATGGAGTATAATCTTTATTAATAATGTTGATATTAATAATTTTATGCGAATCGTTTTCTGTAATTGATACATCATTGATAATCGGGACATAGTTAATTTCCATATCTTGAACTCCGGGGATTATTCCAGACCTGTCACCATTTAACATCGTAACCAAATCATCACAATTGAACGATACTGTATTTTCAGTGGCAGAGTAACTATAACTCGCATCCTGAATTATATATACGCCTAATGGATAGAATTTCATATTCTCAACATAGTGGTTTAAAACCCCAATGTAAGCAATTACAAACTTATTTAGCCACATATTTTTATTGCTGGCAATTTGAAAATTGTCATTTTGTGCATAAAAGGTTGTACTAAAAGTTCTCCGAATATCAGAGGTAGAATCAGATGAATACGAGCCATTTAATAATTCTCCACTGATATCAGCAATTGGTTTGAAAGAAGAGTTAAAGACTTTCTTACCGTTTTCATAATTATAAATATTAGCAATTTCAAATTTAATCCAAACAGTAGAAACACGAGCCTTCAACATATCAATATCAATCTGTTGTATTTCGTAATTCATCTCAATCTCCTTTCACTAATATTTACGTCTAAGAATTTCATCGTACACATTATTAATACTATCATTAATATAATTTTGTAATATGGTTTTATTAATAACGAGCGTATCTGACTGATTAGCCTTATCATCAGAAGAATAATAATTAATAAATCCGTTTTCGTATAAATCATTTGTTGATTCTAATGAGCCAATCTCAGACCAATTGAATGTTACTATATTCTTAGAAATGTGCTCAGAATCATCTTCTTGAACTTCGCCATTAACTGTTACAATAAAGTTACGTCCGTCATAATATTTAAGAATTTTAGGTTTTCCATTACACAACCATTCTCGTAAGTATTTTCTATATCTCCATGTTGTATTGTTTGATGTACTATAATCGTAGTCACATATATCTCCCGGCACAAACATACCTGTTGCCGTGCCGCTAACATAGTTTTTCTCTCCACCTTTAAAAGCATAAGCATATTTACTGTTAAATGGATTAACAACAGTAGTACCACTATTCTGAGTAATACCACTTAATTTCGCTTCTAGTATCGTATAAAAAGATATATCTTGATCTTCAATAACTAATCCGTCTAAAGTACATTTAACACTATATTCCGTTGTTGAGCCAGTTGTTTCAATCCCATACAGCATAGGAACAACCATATATTCATATTCTTCATTAGGAATAGTTGTTTTGTCCGTATAATTAATCTTAACAAAATTTTTATCTCGAATAATTTCATTCCCCGGTACATACCCAACGCAATCCCATGCAATATCCGATACTAGTCGTCTTTTTATTAAGAAGGCTGCATCTTGTGGAGAATCACCTTCTTTAAAGTCAATACCTCCTCCAATGATAGTACCATTAAAAGTAGAATGTAGCTGAATATCATCAGTCCATTCATCAGGATATTCGTCAAAATAATCAATATCCGAATCACTTGAAAGCACGATTTCATCAAAAATAGCATTTGATAATTTTATACTATCAATGTCTTCTCCAAAAGGAGATTCAATAAATTCAATTGCCATAAAAATCTCCTTTCTAAATTTCTTTAATTCTTAATGAATAGTTTGAATCTTTTCTTTTTATATTTATCTTAAATTTCTTATTTTCATCTATTTTAAATTTTTTGGTCGTAAAATCATAATTCAACGGATACGTTTGGTCAGAAATACACGTATAATGATTATTCTTATCGTGTAAAACAAATCGAAGAGAAGCAGAATCAACAGCATTGATATACACAGAATCCCCTCTGGTAAATGAATTTGGCTCTATATTAGTCTTTTCGCCATAATTAAATGAAATTACTATCTTTTCATTTAAATCTGAACCTGCCTTATTTTTTGGGAAACCAAAACGAATAAAAGAATACTTAGATGTATCATATTCTGTATTAATTTCACTTATAATCAATGTATTAATCTTGTTATATTCACTATCATAACAATATACCAAAAAGTCCCCATCGTATTTACGAGAAACAGCTATTTTAGGTGGTGCTATACAATAATTGGTATCAACATAATATGTACCAGAACTACTTTCCACACATTCAGAAGTACCAGTTACCCACTGAAAATTCTTTAAAATCAATGGATAGTCAATATATTCTTTAACCATTTCTGTAGACAAGACAATATCATTACCAATCGTCAGAATATCGGTAAACATGTTTTCGAAACATTGAACATTTCTTAATGTAGTAACAACATTAAAGTCATCTAACTTGTTATAAAAGGAATACTTAATATATTTATTATTAAGGAGACTAACTTCTTCATTATTAATAAATTCCAGATTATCAGATGATTTAGTATGCAATCTTAAACACGTTGTATTGATTGTAATATTTCCATCCTTTGTTGGAAAGGCTGATACTGTATTTTTTACTGGTGCGGTATTAGTCCGAACAGATACTTTATATATAACTCTTAATTCCATACCATACACAGTTTCACCGATTGCTTCAATATAATAATCAGTGCTATCATTAAGATTTCTAAAAGTATAAGAAGAATTATCATTGTTATAATAGAAGACTTTACTGCTTTCAATCACCGTAAGTCCAGAAGAATCATATAAATTGAATTTATAGGTTGACAAATCCATTCCATTTCCTGAATAATCTATTGCAACCGTACAACTCGATGAATTTAGAATAATTCCATCATATAAGTTATTAATCCTAAATAAAGGAGTAGCATAACATTTCAATATGAATTGTTGACTGGTTTCACTTACTGCAATTCCGTCATAATTAATCATTGTAATTGTTGCGTGATAAGTTGTTCCATTTTTTAGACCGAGTTCTTTAGCAACTTCGGGAGTGATGATATGATAAGTTGTAGATATTCCAGTTGTATCATGGTATAGCCCGGTTTCAACAATTGTCAACCTATTACCTGCAACTAAGCCACCATTCCAACTAAAATTAATCGTACAGGTTGATATACCAACATCCCAAGCGGTCAGAGTACCACTAATTATAGGTTTCAATAATAATCACCGCCTTTCTATGCTCTACTTTCGATATATATTTGATTCCAATTGTTGCGTGGGATTCTAACTCTCACTTTGTTACCAATTGAATAATTTTCTGTAGAAATTATGTTATATCTGTCTTTTTCAATTATGACAGTATATTTATAGGAAGTGGAAGAAGTTTGTGTTTTGTTAATTATCCTCGTCAAGTATGTTCTATCATAGGGAAGTTTATTAAGTTTTTCGTTACTTATTATGGTATTAATGGCTTTAATAAGTTCATTCTGTAAATCTTTTGAATCCACTAAAAACCCTCCTTTTTAATAAGGCTGTGCCACATTTCTGCAACACAGCCTATGTTAATTATCTTTTATTTGCTTGTTGATGAGCATATGAACTAAGACCAGCCAACGCATTAAATACATCATTAGCTTTTGATAAGTCGTTGATATTTGGCAAAGTAACTGTTCCAATAGAAACATTATTATTAACCATTTTATCACCAGTATTTTTAACCAAGTTGCTCATATCAGGTATTTGAATATTGTCTAATATCATTTTTGTTGGATTAACACCAAATTTCCACAAGTTATCTGTAATATCATGTGGTAATATCTGGTCACCAGAATTAAGTAATCTTAACTCAGCACCTCCATCACCAACTATAGACATTCCACCCTTAGCATATTTTGTACCGGTTGCATATTTAGGAACACTGGCTGTAATCTTACCATTCTTATCAATAGAAAAAGTAAGACTGTTAAACATTTTCTTGACACTATCTGACATTCCCTCAGTCATTCCCTTAGTTACAGCTCTAACTGCTTCATCCACGGTCTTATACAGAGGTTTGCCATTTTCGTCAAAGAAGTTTACATCATCTTTGTGGTCATTTAGCCAATCTAAAATCTTGTTTAACGTATCGAGTTGTTCCTGATTATAATAGTCGTCAAGATTGTCTTGTGCTTCCTTAACTGCACTATTATCAGCCTCATAATTAAAACCATAATCCTCGTGATAGATTAAATTCTTTTTATTTTGTTTAGCACTCTGTAATGCCTGTTGAAGTTTTTCAAGTTCAATGGCTTTAGACTGAGCATCATTAAGGTCATTAATTTTGTCAATTAAATCCTGAATTGAATTAATCCAAGGTGTCAACAAATCGTCATAGTTGTTCTCAATTTCTGCCTGTTTGTCAAGAATATCTCCGTCAAGACCATCAACTTCTTGAAGTTTATCCCGAAGTCCATCCCATGAATCAAAAGTCTTTTTAGAGATACCAAGTTTGCTGATACTCTTATAAAATTGGTCAACAGTAATAGTACCTTCACGCATTCCTTCATACAAAGCCTTAAACTGCTTCTTCTGAGAAGAATTCAATCCTTTGTCTGATAACGTTTTGTTAATTTGACTCCATTTTTCATCACGTTCTTTTTTAAGCTGAGATAACCCATTAAGACCGATGGAAATCTGTTTTGTGATTTGCGATTCGTTTTTAGTATGTCCCTGTGACTCCCAGAATGAGATTATCTTTTCATAGCGACTAGAAATAGCGTCAAGAACATTTTTAAACTTCTCGAGATTTTGATACGGTAATTCAGATATTGACTTATTCCATTCTAACTGGTTTTTCTCAGCATCGGATATATTTTTATCAATATCCCGAATTTTCTGCTTAATATCCTGATATTCATCTGAAGTCTTTGCGATATTATTGTTTTTGAGATATGCCTGATATGCCTTTTTCTCCTGATTCCATTTGTTAATCTGTTTCTTAGAATTAGAGATTTCTTCCTTATAATCACTCTTGGTTGCAGCAAAACCTTTTGTCTCATTTTTGTCAATTCGACTCTGTGTTTTATCTGCTTCATATTGTAACAAATCTAAATCGTCTTCTAAGTCAGAAATATCATCTTCCAATTGTTTTTTGATAAGTTCACGTTTATTTTGTTTTGTTTCTGTAATGTTGTCTCTAGCACTAGTATACTTATCCCAATATTCCTGATAACTGTCGATTGCATCCAATACAGATTTTTGTGACTTTTTACTTTTTCCCTTTTTAGCAGACTCTTTAATTGTTTGGATCGAATAATCACCGCTCTGAATCTTCTTTTTTAAATCAGAAGAAAGATTAATGCTGTCGAGTTTTTTCTTGTATTTCTTTGCAGCTATTTCATATCCGTGTAATAAATCATCATACTGTTTTTTCGCCTGTTTAAATAAACCGTTTTTAGTTTTCTTAGAAGCGTAATCGTTTATCTTGTCAACAGTCTTCTTAACTTTATCTTCTAATCGTTTTAAACGAACCTCAATCCAATCAAACACTTTGTTAGAGGAAGAAGAATCAGAACCAGAACCAGAGCCAGTTACTTTGGGAAGAGAAAGGTCAATATCAATTTTTGTTTTAGTCTTTTTGCCCTTTTTATTTAATTTGTTGCCAACTTGATCCTTTGCCATCTTTTTAGAATATTCGTCAACGGTCATTCCATTAGCTCTTGCAGCTGCTTCTAAACTCGAACCCTGATATTTAGAAGGATTGTTGTTTACATCTTGTAACAAACTAATATTATTAGCAGCAATTCCAGCAGCTTTAGCAATGTTATTTAACTGTTCTATGGTTTGGGTAGCGTCTAAATCTGACCAATTGGTTGTTTGATAAGCAAGTTTCGCAAGTTCAATTCTTGCCTTTTTAGAACCATTAGCTTCGCCAAGTAACATAGCAATATCAGTACCCGACATTTCTGCCAACTCTTCGCCACTTTTAACAGTTTTCTTTTGTTCTTTGCTAAGAGCAGAATATGCAAGATTTAAACTTTTTGCTTTATTTTCAAGTTGAGTAGTAACAACTTCCTGTGCATTCTTTATACCTAAATCTTTTAACTGACTTGTATAATAATCCTTGTTTTCTTCTGTAAGCTGAGATAAGAAGTTGTTAGAATTAACGTATTCACTTGCAAGTTTATTCTGTGCTTCCTGACAGTCTGTAAGAGCAGAAGTAGTAGAACCAAGTGTGTTTTTAAATTCATTCCAAGACTTAAGTTTACCAAATTCAGGTTCCATACCGCTAAGAGTATCTGCACCGGCAACACCATTATCACGCTTATCGGCATATGCATCCTGAATTGATTTAATGCTTGATTTAAGGGAATTTAACTGTTTGGAGCTATCAACCAAATCATTGATTTTCTTAATTGCAACATCAGCATCAATTCCTATTTGTGATAACCAAGTTTTTGCACCTTCTGTTGCTTCAAAGGTTTTCCTTGTAAGTTTACCTGATTCAGCAAGAGTAGTAAGGTCTTTCTTGGTATTTTTCATACCGGAATCATCGTCTGCGTTATCAAGGTCTGACCATGCATTCGCAAATTGCCTTTTTGCATCTATCTGTGATTGTTTAACAAATCTTTCTCTTAAATTTTTAAGTAATGTATCACTTATATCTTTTTTAGCAATTTGAATAGCTCCGTCTTCACCAGAGAAGTGCATAAGACGACCAACAACTTCTGCCCAATTTCCATTGTTATCATAATCTTGACTTGCACTAATAGCTGCATAAATACCATGTACAAAAGTATCACCAATTTTCATACCTTGAGCATCAAGTTTCTTTAATTCGTCATCTGAAACTTTACCATCATCAGCGTATGCTTTTTGTAAAATAGTGTTAATATACTTTTCAACAGTGTCTTTTGATAAGAAAGTTCCATCGGGAAGAATAGGAGTAAATGCAACCTCCCAACCATTACCATCTAAGTTTTCTCCAAAACGATCAGAACCACCAAATACAGTATCAATAGAGCCTACTTCTGGATTATAATCCCAACTTGCTAATGCATCAGCATAAGTTTGTTTAAGCTCATCTGACCAATGGATAATTGTACGCTTATCCATATCAACGTTACCAAATTGCGATAATTTGTTTTTCTTAATTGCATCTGCATAATCATCAAGTCCCCAATCAGAAATTTTCTGATATTCATCTTCGAGATTTTGTTGTGCTTCCTCAAATTTTTTTATTTGCTTTTGGGTAGCATTATTCTTAAAATCATTAATTATATTCTCGTCTATATTAGAAAAATCGGTTATGCTTTCTATTTCTTCATATTTTTTTAAAAGTTTCTGATAGTGCTTAGATTTTGTTGAAGCATATTCATTAACAGTGTCATCCAAACTATCTTGTGATTTTTTAGAACCTTCATCTATTCCGGAAAATAAATCATCAAAAACAGCCTTTCCACCGGATACAGTTTTGTTAATATCCTTAACCTTGTTTTTTACTGCGTTAAGATTTTTCTTTGCCGATTCGACACCTTTTCCTGAAGCTAATGCTTTATTATATTTTTCAACAGCATTTGTAGCTTCGTTATACATTTCTCTGGTGTCATCTCTTGACAAGATTTCTGCTTCGGCATATTTTTTTACATTATTTTTTGCCTTATTAATCTTGTCTTGATCAAAATCTGAGTCATTCTTTAAATCAGTAATCGTAGATTTATAAGAAGCTTTATATTTTAAATCAGAATTAGAAATATCATCAAAAAGGTTAGTCAATTGTTCTAAAATTTGTTCACGAGTTCCATTTGTATCAAGTCCGTAAAATCCATTTTCCGCACGATAAAATCCTAGATTTTTATACTTACTTACAATTTTTTCAAGCTTTGATATTTCAGAATCGTCAATCTTTCTTGTAACTCCCAAAACTGTGGATCTAATTAGTTCTTCATTTAAATACTTTTTATCTTCTTTGATATTATTATAGTTAGTAGAAACATAATCACTAGCTTTTTTCTTTGAAATTTTCTCTAGTTTACCTAGTTGCTCATCATATTTTCCATTAACTAAATCAAGTTTTTCAGCTTCATCACCATATTTTTCATTTAACTCATCTTGTATTTGAGTTAACTGTTCTTTGGTTGTTTTTATTTCTTCATTAGAAAGAGAAGAATCTGCTAATTTGGTTTTTAATTCCTTATATTTAGATATAGATTCATCAAGTGAAGAATTTTCTTCATTCCAAGATTCGGTGAGCTCATTAGATTTTTCACGAGCTTTTTCCGATGCATGAACTAGATTATCTATTCCGGTTACAACTAGACTAATAACTTCTCCGATAGCCCATGCAGCAATCATGTTTCCTGCCATGGATAATGCTTTCATACCAACGGACGCAGCTTTGGCACCAATAGTCATTTGTTTTAATCCGTTATTATAAGCAATAGCCGATTGTTTTGCTGCATTCTGAGCATTTTTTACATCATCAAGAGATACTTTTGTTAAGTTATTTTCTTGAACAAATCTTGATTGCCATTTTTCGCCTTCTTTTAATCCATTAAAATAATCTTGCCAACTGCTTTGATTTGCATCTACTAATTTTTTCTGTGTCAAAAGTCCATTTAAAATGTCATCTGGATTTTGTTCGTATACAGATAAATCTTTTAATTTATCTTGTATATCAGATTTAGTAATAATAAATTTATCACTTAGGTCTTTTTTAATAGAAGAATTTTTCCACGCATTTGCAATATTAGAAATTGTATAATCATTTGTTGCGATTAATTCTTCTGAGACTTTTTTAAACCTATTGCCAATATCTTCAAACGATTTTCCAAATATACCAAACTGAGATGAAAATGTATCTTTATCACTGTCAAATGTTTTGAATATCGTACTATATTAATACAAGCTGTTTGAAGACTTGTTGAATTTAATTATATGTGATACAATTTTCATAAATTGGAGGTGTGCAATCATGTTAATGTATTGTAAAAAATGTGGAAGAGTATGGATAAAATTTGGTACTGAAAAAGACAATTGTGATATATGTGATTCAATTTGTTATCCTGTGCCAGATAAGTATTTATTGGTCTGGAATGGAGAAATTTATAAAAATAATTTGAATGAAAGCAAAAAAGATCAATTCATAGAAGAATGCGTAAAATCTTCGCCAGAATTTGATGAATATCTCTTTAATAATCGAGACAGAACCAAAGCACAAAAATCTGCTGAATATGAACGAGATTTGGCTATCGGTGATGCAATACGTCAAGGTGCAGATGTTAAAACAGCTTTTCGTAATGGTGGACAAAATATTCCTAAATGTCCTACCTGTGGTTCGACAAATATTCAAAAAATCTCCACCACAAGGAGATTGGTAACTACAGGTTTATTTGGATTAGCAAGCAGTAATGTTGGTAAAACTATGCTTTGTAAAAATTGTGGTTACAAGTGGTAAACAATATCGAATGCATGTTCAGGCTATCCTCATTTGGTAATTAGTGGTAAAATATTCCTATAAAAATAATGTACAGAGGAGGAAGTTTACTATGACAACTAATGAACAATGTATGAAAGATATTCTTACTTTCATTGACGAAAACACAAGCGTAAAAGTTAGGACATCTAGCAATAATGATATTGAATTGCGAGCACCTGGAATTTCATCAATATTAACAGCTTTGAGCAAAGATAATAAATATTCTATTGAAGAAGTTGCTTTTAATCTTGTAAAATGTGATAAATTACATCTTATAGATGCAAACTTATATACTCAAGGGAATACTATTAAATCTGCTCAAAGTGATATTTATGGTATTACATGTTACGGAGAACAATTTATCAAAGAAAAATAATCTACTTTTATGTTTTTATCGGTGTTTTAAATTTCTGATTCATCATCAGGAAATCTTAAATATCCTGTACATTTTAAGCGATCAAGTGAATTATTTAAAAAGACTACGGCTTGGAAATAATCCAAGTCGTTTTCTTTGAATAACAATAATAATCCACTATATAATTGTTCTATTTTTTCATGAGTACCAATACTTAATTTATTGTTCATAATTATCACCTCATAATAAATTGCTAAAGAGTATACAAAGTCGAAATAGAATAGGAGAACTAATATGTTATCAGATGAACAATTACAAAGATTATCTGAAATCATAAGTTCAGCAGAATACAAAAATTATACAGCCAGCCAGATAAAGGAACAGACATATAAAAATCTAAAACAAAATAATATTCCAGATTTTGAAAATCCAATAGTAACAGAATTAAAAACTGCTAACAGTAAGATTGATGAATTATCAGAACAGTTGGATTATTCATATACACAACTTAAACAAGCAAATGATAAAATTTCTTCTCAGAATTTATATATAAAAGAGTTGAAATCTGATTTAAAAGAAGAAACTGAGAAAAGAGTAATTGCCGAAAATAAGTTGGGTAGTAAAGATTGGAAAACTGCACTGATTTCGTTTGGGTTTGCTTTACTTGTTTTGATAATAGAACATTGGAAAGACATTTTAACTTTTATACTATCCCTAATACACGCAAGATAGTAATCCCAACACAATACCCTAAAATAGTTCCTATACCTTGGAAAAATATTTGTCGTTTTATTTCTTTAGACATATTGACTCCTTTCTTTGAAATAAATACTGTCATTCAATGAACACTTCTAAAATTGGCACAGTAAGTCGTATGATTTCGACCACTATGTTCGGATTAGCAAGTAAGAAAATGGGTAAACAATGGCACTGTAATAGCTGTAAGAGTGATTTTTAAAAATAGAATAATTCACTTAAACATATGTTCCGACTAACAAAATCCATCAACATGATTTAATGCCATTACAACATCGTTATCAACATGGTTCGTTTTATGACCACTAAAATAATCATCATATATTGCATATTCTAATTCATTACGTTGTTCCTTAAACTTATCAGTGAGAAGCGTAAGAATTTCTTCGACTTCAGAATATGTACATTTGTGATTTTTTAGCATTTGAGAAATTTCAACTGAGAGATACATTGTTTTTGAGATATATTTATTATCCAATTTATCACATCCTTTCAATGGAGGTATACTAATGAAGCTTAATCCTGATTGCATGAGAATTATACTTAAATACTGTGTAGAACATATTGATTATAAAGACATTGGTCTTAATCAGTGGCATGAAAATTCTGTTACACTTGCTATGCTATATAATAGTGATGAACTCAAAGAGTTTGAGAAGAAAGAAATTATGTATTCTGTAATGAAACTTTATGAGTATAGGTTTATTACCGTATCTAAAATTCAGCCAACAAACGGACAACAATATTTTGACAGTTGTGAAATAACAGACGTAACGGTTTATGGTCACGACTTTTATAATTCTATTCAAGAAGATACCATCTGGAATAAAACTAAAAATGTTGTTGGTCAAGTTGGAAATCACACATTGAAGTTCATCGAAGATGCTGCTCAAAAAATTGCAATTGAGTCTGCGAAACAAGCTGTAACTATTACGATGATGCAAAAATAATATTTAGATCAAATAGAATAGAAGAGTAGTGAGAAATTACTACTCTTTTTTAGACAAAAAAGAGCAACTATAAACATATAGTTGCTCATAAAAGAAATATCTTTTTATATAATTCACTGGCTCAATGCCAAATAGCGTTAGGAAAATGGTAATCCTAACATATCAATTCACTGTCCTTATTGACTATTTAACTATGACACATTTATTCTTTTTCGTCAACAATGTTCTTTTTCAATTGTATTATATGCGATATGAGCCAAGTGTAATAGTTGTGGGCATACTTGATAGAAGAAGAACAATAGAAGAGGAGTAGACTATATCGCCGCTCTTTGCTTTTATGTAAAATAAAATGAGAGCAGGTCACACCTACTCTCATTCTTTCTACTGATGATATTTATCTCCCTGCTTCGTGGTCACACCTCTATCAGTTCGACTACCGTACCTCGTGGTCACACCTCTATTACGGTATTAATATCATAATAAATATATTCTATGATGTCAATGTTTATCATAAAATATTTTTTATTCCCAATATCTCCTTATATTCTGTATCTACATTATAAATTTTAGCTCCTAGTATTTTTGCTAATTTATGAAAATCTTTTTTAACATTCGCATTATATCTAAGCATTTGTGATGGAACTATATCTGCTATTTGCAAACCAATGCAATTATCACCTTTCACAGTAAAACCAATAGAAGATAAGTAGTTACTAACTTCTTTTTCATCAAAATAAATAGAGCCATTTTGTAAATATCTATAAAAGACATCTAAGACATTTTTATTTTCATTAAAGCAACGTGACTCAACACAAATTTGACCATAACCACCTTTATCTCTTAGATAATATGTAAACATATCTAATAAATGATAAAATCCAATATTATAATTATTACCGGCTTTCCCATATCGCAATTTAGACATTTTATTATTATCAAAGTAAATACATAAAATATCAAGTTTTGCCTCTGATAGAAGTTTTGCGTAATCATCCCAAAACGGTTTTCTTATCTTTTCATCTTGTAGACAAGCAAAATCTTTTTTATTCTTTCGCATATCGGTATAGTGAAAAACAATATCGGTACGACCAAAATGTTTTTGCTTTAATTGGTTTACAAGTTTTGTTAATTCCTTTTCGTAATATTCTCTCTCAACGACAATTCCAGCAAAACAAAAGTTTGAATAATGTTTATCTGGTTTAGTTTCGTCAACAAAGAGCAAATAATCAGCCATAATATATTCTCCAATCATTAGTATTATAATTCCCCATTATATACCAATAATCGACAGAATACTATTCAGAACGTTTGTTTATAGGTGAATAGAATAGAAGAGTAATGAGAAATTGTTGCATAATAAAAGACACCTTAGTTGGTGTCTTTATTGTTTTGGTACATCTTTGCTAATTGCTCCATACCTTTGAAATCAATGCAACGCTTGGAAATAGTATTTTCTGGTTTATCATATTTTAGACTATAAAGCTCCAAAGCCTTAGTACCTAAGTCTAATTTGTTGATTGCCTTCAGCTCTGAATCTAACAGATTAATATATCTGCTTTTAGCTTCTTCTGACTCAAAAGACCTGTATGTATCTATTTTCTTTTTCTCAAATTTTTGTGTACATTCTTTTGGAATTGGAAACATATAATTCAAATTTACGACAGCAATTAGTCTTTTTGGATTTTTGAGATCAAACAGTTTATAGAAATCTTTCTGTTGTCCCATTTTTTGATGTCGCTTTTGTGGATGAGATACTTGTGTTATATAATATAAACCGTCTTTTTCAAAAAGAACTCCGAAGAATGGCTTATATTTGTCTGTCCCATAATCTGTTTTTGGTATTCTTTTTTCTACATTTCTCAAATAATCTAAATAATTTTCATTTACATGAATCCATTTCATCATATGTCTCCTAAATAAAAGGAGCTGTAACACAGCCCCTTATTAATACGATTTTTTACATGCTTCGTAACATCTATTAATACAGTATTTTTACATGCTCTGTAACATCTATTAATACGATTTTACGGCTTCGTAACCGCTATTATAGAAATCATTTCTGATTTCTTACTTATATTATACACAATTATGAGAAAAAATCTATGCTTTTTTTGAAAAACTTTTAAATTTTTTAAGTCAATAAAAGTCGAAAAAATACGATGAAAAATTGTATCGCATTTTTGCAAAGTATTATATAATTATTTAGGGGGGGAGAACAAAAGTCCATAGATTTAATTCTGTGGGCTTTGTTTTTATGTGTGTTTCTTTCAAACTTACGGTACACACGAACCCTACTGTTGTCCTATTAACAATGTGCTATTTAATAAGGTGAGAGCAGTAACACTCTTTTACGCTTTTATATCTCAGTCACGAGAGTAGTACGATAACTACGTATGGAGTCCCTTTTACAAGCTATCTTATGATAACTCAAAATCGTTTAGACTCTCTGAACACCTCCATTATAATATTCTCTATTATAATAGAATCCGTTGCTGATTGCCGATTTAGTTCATATAGAACCGATACTTAGGGTTGCCCCATATATCCGAATAACCTCCATTTCTAGATTTGACTTTTCTTGTTGTCACCAACATCCTTTCGGAATACATTCACGCTCGCCATTTCTAGCCACGTTGTAGTGTGTTATTTTATATATACGGTATATTTTATTTCTTCCCAGCACTGTGAGATAGCAACTCACAATTACGATTTATTTTAAAACATCTATAGGCTGACTAGACCTAATCTTCCCAACTCTTGATTGTTATCTTGAGTTAGGTGGGCATATTCAAAACAATAACAACGATTTGAAAAATTACGCACTCACGTAACATTTACCGATGTTTTTAAAACTAAGACCTGCTGCAATAGCAGCAAAAATATTTGGAATCAAACGCCCATCTTTTATTACAGTATCAAGAGCGCTAATTAATTTTCCAGCATTATCAATAGCACCCTTTAAAAAGTCTGATGATAACGCATCATTTGCTAATTCTTCTAGTTTAGCTTTTGTAACATCAATAGAATACTGAATTGATTTCTGATAATTTTCTTGTTCTTTTTGTGCAGAACCGGCAGAGTTTTCGGCTGTTTTATATACATTTTCTAATTGATCAATATTCTGCATAACAGAATATAAAACATTGGCATTTCGTTTTCCAGCCAAAGCCTCTCCAAGAGAAGACTGTTCTAAGTCTGTAAGATTATTCCACTCTTTTCCTATTCCAAGTAAAATATCGTATATTGACTTAAAAGTATTTTCATCTTCCATAATATCAAATCCAGTAAGGGATTTGATCAAATCTCGTAATTTTGAAGTTGTTTTGGTATATTCATCTGTTTCTTCGCCAAGATTTTGCAATTCTGTTTCTGCACCACGAATACGTGCAGAAAGTGTCTTAAATGTTGTACCGATACTGTCTGGATCTTGCACTACAGCATTTGCAGTAGTAACTAAAGCTATACTTTCAGATAAACTCGTGTTTGCAGCATTAAACGAAGCAGCAGAACGTTTCAAAGCTTCGCCAATACCTTGTGTGTCTATTGCATAGTGGTTCGCAACCTCATTAAATTTGTCAATTATGCTTTCGGCTTTACTTGCATCTAACTGAAAACCTTGAAGTGTTGAAATAAGATTTTCACTTGCAGTTTCTGTAGACATATTGTCGCCGACATTAACATAAAGCTGTGTCGTTTTCGCTAATTTCTCTGCGTCTGGAATAGAATAACCAAGTCTAGCCCAATCTGCTTGCAATGATACAATGTTACTAATTGAAGAACCTAAATCTTTTGCATCGACTGTCGCCTGTTCAAGAGCATTATTTAAGTCCGACTCTGTTCCGTCAGACACCTTTCTTAATTCAGTGACACTTTTATTAATTTCATTAACTAAATTAAATCCTTGCTGTAGATATCTTATCCAATCTTGCCAACTCAAAAACTGAGCAACAAACTTGCTGTTCATATCAGTAAGACGACTACCAATTTGACTAAAGAAGTTTTTGCCCATATTACCAGTTGAAGCAACATCTGCCTTTAATCCAGAAAAAGATATTTTAATCTTTTCAATTTCTTGTGCAGTTACTTTACCAGCGTTTTTAAGTTCTTCTGCATAATCAATAATACTATCTAAATTCTGCTTCTGAGATGAAGACATATTGGTGTTTTGCGATCTAAAAATCTTCATCTGTGATATAATATCAGCAATCTTAGAATCTTGTTTAACAAGTTTATTCTCTAACAATTTTGAATCGTCAACTATTTTTTGAACTTCACTATCAATCGCCTTTAAGCGGGCAACGTCTTCTGGTTTTGTGATATTAAGCCGCTCAATTTCTTTCATTTTTGAGCTAACTCGCTCAATAAATTCAGGAGTATATTTAGAAGCATTAGTGTATGTAGATAATTTTTGTACTTCATCATTTTGAATTTTTAAAAGACTATTATCGACTTTTTGTGCATTTTTTTGCTGAATCTCCGAAATAGTTTTATCTATTTTATCCAACTTATCCTGTGCATTAGATAATTGTTTAGACGATAATATGGTGGCAGAACCATCTGCTTTTCCCATAATTTCATTTATTGTTTTCAATAATTCTTGGGAATCTTTTTTATCGTTATTAAATGCCTTGTCATTTGCCATTCGTTTTCTTATAGAAGCATATTCATCTATGGCAATATTTAACTCTTTGAATTTTTGAATTTGCTTGTCCGTTTTAGGTATTTTTATTTCATCTTTTCCAAAGTTTGTCAACTCATTATCAAGATTATTAATCCCCTTAGTAATAGTTCGAAATCTTTGAGAAAACATATTTCCATCTGCGTCAATTCTTGCAGAAAATGTTTTCCAAGTTCCATCAGCGTCTTTTATTTTTGCACTTACCTTTACAAGACCATCAACAAGTTCAGTGTTTACTGTTTCTCCAAGAATTGTATATCCAGAATTTAATAACTTCTCATTAACTCTATTAGGAGAGTAATTTAAGAAATCTTCTTCTGATATTTTTTTTCTTTTTGTATATCTATCCTTTTTAGGTGGAGTAGGTGGAGTTGTATTTCCCGATGAAATATTCGATTCTTCTGATGGAAGAGTAGTATCATCTTTTGGTATTTTTAATTTAGGAATATTTTCTATCTTTTCTACCAATGGATTTAAAGCATCAATAATTTTCTGAATAGATTTGACTTCAGCCCTTGCAGCTAATTCCATCGTATTAGCTTCTATCTTAATTGCTTCAGTTTTTATATTAATAGTAGAAGTTAAAGTATTAACAGAATCTTCTACTTTATTAAACCCTTTTGCTTCATTCGTGACAGAAGTTCCATCTTTTTTTGAATTCATCTGTTCATAGACTTTGTTCATTTTTTTAATGGTTTCTGTGTTGTCTGTTAAATCAAAAGGTGTTTTCATACCGCCAGCGTTTACATACTTTTGGTACATTTCAACTAATTCTTGAATATCTTTCTTCTGCTTAGATAAATTGATTTTACCAGATTCATCAGCAATGGATTTGAATTTAGATTCAATAGAAGACCACTGTTTATCTACATCGCTAATAGAAGCGTCTTTGAACATTTTCCAAAATGTATTACCAATATCTCTTGTCAAATTTATCATACGGTCAAGTCGAGAAATAACATCATCAAGAGTAGAAGATACTGATTCCAATTCATTGTCTGCTTTGTCTACAGAAGATGTATCTACTTTCTGGGAATTTAACTCTTTAACTTTTAAAAGAATAGTATCTATGATATTCTTGCTATCTTCAAGTTTCCCAACCCTTCCAATAGAAGACAACTCATTAGTGCCGCCCATATTGAGATATTTATTATATTCTGAAGCAAGCTTATCCACATTTGCATTTTTTCTAAAAGTACCATCTAATTTGATAGAATTTTCAATTAACTTAGATACATTCTTCCACTGCGTTTCGATGTCGGTGACACTACTTACACCCGATGCTCTTGCAAGAGTAGATTCTATATTCTGTAATGTCTTTAACATTGACTGCAATTCGGTTAATTGACCAAGACTTTTTGAAATTTCTTCTGCAAATTTATCAAATCCTTTAAAACTAAAATTCTTTGAATCTGCTGAATTTAATAATTCATTAACCTCTACAAGTTTGTCAGCAAGTTCATTAACCTCTTTTTTTGATTCTGCTATTTGACCTGTAATATCAATCTTTTTACCAGAATCGGAAGAAAGAAGTGCGTCTGATATTTTTTTGAATTCTTTTTCATTAAAATCAAAACATAATTTAATAGGAGAAATTTCAAATATATTTTGAATTTTACCAATTGTTTTCTTAGAATAAGAAACAGCCTCATCCATTATAGAAGTAAATGTCTTCTTATAAACACCTTCTAAATCAATAACTGCATCTTCACCAGTTTTTGCTAATTCTCTTTGATATTTTTTTGAATAAGACTTGCTTACAGTTCCGACTTCACCTTTTTTCTCAGAAGATACTGCATTTGGTGCTACTACAAGTTTTACAGGAGCAACAACAGGATTATTATTAAGATCATTCTGCAAATTATCAAGAATAGGAGAGAGCTTCTTCCATAATTCAGACGAAGTGGTTTCAATTGTTACACCAGTTACTAATTCTGCTGAATTTGGATTGAGTTTATCTGATATTTTTGCGGAAGCTGTTTTAGACGAAGTAGGTTTTATCATTTTTTCTAATTCTTCACGAGTTTTGATAGCCGATTCACGAATTTCATCTAAAGTACCCTTTACGATTTTTCCATATTCAGATACTTTTTTGTCAACATTGTCATCAGAAATAAGTATTGAATCGCCAAATGTATATTCCCCTGTTTTATCAGGAATATCCATTAACTGTTGAATAGAATCATGTAAATCGGCAGCTTTTAATTTTAATATATTAATTTGGTTAATTGTTTTTTCAAAACCAATACTGTTTTTATCAAAGTTTGAAAGTTCCGATTCAGATTTTTCGATTAATTCAAGAGTGTTTTTTAAATCCCTGGCAAGAACATCTAATTCTGCTTGAGCTTGATCTGTATCAAATAATTCATATTTTGAACCTTTTGCATCACTGAATTCATCTGTACTTTTAAGTAGTTTATTAATTTCTTTTATCTGAGATTTTGCTTGATTTACTGCGTTATCATCAAATGACATTAATGAAATGCCTTGATCATTAAGCTTCTTAATCATTGTATCAATAGCATTATTTGTATTCTGTACATAGTCTTGGAAATCTTTAAATTGACTACTTATTTTACTTATATCAATACCATTTCCAAGTATTTTTATTTGTGAATTTATAGTTGAAACAGCTAAATCTAATCTATCAATTTCTGCACGAACAGATTCAAAATTCTTATTAACAGTTTGCTTAAAAGCCTTAAAACTGTTTTTATCCACTTTTCCGATACTTAAATCAGAAAAAGATTTTTCCATATCTGCCTTAAAACGTTTTAATTCAGCAATAGTGTTATCAAATTGTGCCTTCATTCCTTTTGATAACTTATCACTTGAAGCCATCTCGGTTAAAGCAGATTCGTAATCACGAATCATCTGATTAAGCTCATTCTTATAATCAATAGCAATACTTACTACACCATCTTTTGCCATTTTAATTCCTCCTTATTAAATTTTGCATCTATTCTGCATGTCTTTTATTAATTCATTTTTATATTTTTCCATTTCGTTATAAATATTAAAACTTGCAGCAACTCCATATCCACCATGCCAATCACCACCATGCCAAGTACCAGATGGATTATAGATATATGTACTCAATAAATATTGTCCTGATATGGAATCATTTCTAATTACTGGATAATCTTTCATAGTAGTACCATCAATACGAACACCACCATAAAATCTATCAGTTCCATTTTTGTAATATTTATGCGCTGATCTATATAAATTGAAGGTACGACTATAGTATGGTTCATCGTATTTATTCAATTTTGGTTGATAATCGGCATAATACCAATCGAGTAAGGTAATATAATGGTTTGTTAATTTTTCAGAAGCCTCATGTGCTAATTTTTTTGCTTTTTCTTGGCATTGTTTTTCTATCTTACTTATAAAATTCTGATCTAGTCTAAATGAACCCATTTATCATCACCTCCAAAATTTCACTATTTTTACACTAAAATAGGAGAGTAGTAATACTGCTCTCCATAAGAAAAGCTCTATATGCTTTGATACGTATAGAGCCTGTTTATTTTATTTATTATATATGATATAATTATTGCACCTGTGGTAAATATAGGTAGATAAGGAATTGCTGTAATGGAAATCGCTTGTTCAGTCGTTTCTGCCTGTGTTGCAGTCTTAGGGCTTGTATATACAGTATACAGAGACAATAAAAAGAAATAATATAACCTATTATTTTAAGTACCACAGATGCGAGTATCTACTTGATAAGGTTGACGTGATAGAGCGGTAGAAGACCAGTCACCTTCTGCTACACAAAACTATAATAACAAAACCTATATTTACATAGTTCTTGAGGGACAACCTAACCAAGTAGAGAAAGTATTTGCTTGACAATACGATTATAAATGTTATAATCAACAATAGAACAAGCAAAATAATAAAATCCATTATATGTACTAATCCATATCTTCATTGCAATCTGACTAATTGTAGCCGAAGACTTAAAGAAAAGAAGTACATCAGGAGGCAGGAGATAGCATCATATTATTCGTAATGTGGTGCTATCTCTCGTTTTAATAAGAAATTTGAATTTCTTATACATTTATATATGTATTTGTTTCTTCATCTAATTTTAAAAATGCATGAGCCAACGTAGCTTTTCTATCATCCTTAGAAACAAGAGTAATATATAAGTCTTCTGATCCATCATCCTTTTTCAAAAGTTCGCTCTCCGACCCAATTTTATTTTTATTTTCCTGTTCTAATCTATATTTTGCTAAAAGCATTAGAGCCTCACCACAAGTTCCGTTGAAATCATCTGGAAGATTAAACCAACATTCTTCTATATAAAATAGCTTGTTTGATACCATATTCTATACCTCTTTAAAATTTGCGGTACTGCTAAGTTTATAATCATCAAGAATCTTTCTCAACTCATCATTGGATAAACTATCAAGTTTCTTATTCACAACATCAACAAGTGGTGTGAGAGTAGCTTCGCCAAGAGTTTTGAATCTATCTACCTGTCTTTCGATAAAAGCCTGTGGATCAGAATAATTTTTTAATGTATCTGAGACTTTCATATCTAGTACAGTCCTAAATTCGCCTAATTCACTTATAGGAATAAGTGGATCAGCTTTATCAGAACCAACCATTAAAATATCGAGTAAGCCAGATGATTTAAGTGCATCATATTCTTTAATAAAACTTCCGTCTTCAATCTCAAGATTAGTATATAATTCAATCACTGCACGGCAGAACTGTACATACTGCGCAACTGAATTTAGATTAATTTTGTCTGTTTTACGATACTTTGTTTTACCATTGTCATCATAAGATTCCTGCTTAAACATTGTTTTATCTACAATTAACTGTGCATAAGTATCTTTTTTTATTATTGATACATATGGACTTATCTTAATTTTTTCTTCGATGAATCTATCTTTTGACTGTTGTGTAGCTATATCGTTATATCTTTTTACAAATTCTAAAATTTTCATATATTATTCCTTTCTTTCCAATACAAAAAAGAGACTGGTCACAAAACCAGTCTCCCTTAGATAATTTTATTATTTAGTTTTTTGTTTTTAATGCGACTTCGCAAGGTAGTAATAGCCACTTTGCATTTTTGTGTTTATGTATATTTTGTTCAACAAAGATGTGAACTTCATCTAAAGTTGCCTTATTTACATCTTCCAAAACCTTATACTCAAACACGTCATTTTCATCAACACATACAAGTTTAAAGAATGTCGAGTTTCCCATACTGTCACCCCTTTCTTCATTTGATACAAAACAATTCATAAAGATCTACGTGTAAAATTTTGGAAAGAGTAATGGCATTCCTCAACATAATATCATTCGTATATCCATTCTCGATACGGTTTAATTCTGCAACAGAGATTCCACTTAATCGAGATAGCTCTTGTAATGTTATATTATTTTTATTTCTATAATACCATAATTTATTTTCCATAATTTTAATGTGTTCAATATGCTTATTGTTTATACATGAATTATATAATGGAAAAATTTACATTCGTGTAAAATTAGTTATAGTATAATATTATTTTGTGTGATTAGATATGCGTTTCTTTTATAAGCAAATCAACATCATATTTATATCTAGTTCTTTTTTTATTATTTTGAATTCGAGTTGCGTTATAATCTTCTAAATCCTTTATGTTAAAAGACTTCTTATTTATATTTTTCATCATATCCATAAAATCACTAATCTCAATGAAGAATGTATCGTTATTGTTATTACGAAAATTACAAATAAAGCCTGCGACAAGATTGTGTTTACTTGCTTCTTGTAAAGATTTTATTTGATTGTCTCGAATCATTGAAAGTGAAATACTCGTATTTGAAGTCGATTTTAATTCCCACAAAAACAATGTTTGAGTTAAATCATCAAAACATATATAATCACATATGTTACTACTTGCGAATCTGGTGTTATTACCATTTCCAAATGAAGCAGCGTTATCTCTTAATCTATATATCCAACAAGTGTCAGGAGCAGACACTTTAAAATCCGATTCAAAAAGTTTTCCTGGATTTTTAGTTATGTTAATCACCTCTTGATTATTATTTAAGGGTAGGAGAGTAGTCTAGCCACATACTCTCCAAAAACAAAATGCCCTTACCACATGGCTAGATAGTGGTAAAGACACTTTACAGAATAGAAGAGCGATTCCCAAAGAAACCGCTCTTTCAAACTTAAAAATTACCATTTTTCATTTTTTCTTGATAAGCCTCATTAATGATTTTCATCGAATTTTCAACTTCACCATTTTTTAAACCATGTTCAGTTAATATTCTTTCATATGATTCATAAGTTTTAAAACAATGCTTAAAACAATCTTTATTACATGGTTTATTTTCAGATATTTTTGTCGCAAAATTATTAATTTCCCAGCGATAATCGTTAATTTCTTTTTCAACAAACATCGTTGTTAATTTTGCTAAATCATCTTTTATTGCCTTATCATGTTTTATAGCACGTTCCGTATCTTTTGCCTCTTTATCTTTTAATTCATTGAGTGCTTCCGAAGTTTTGATAAGCAATTCATGTTCTTCACGTTTTAGTCGCATAGACCTCGTTTCCAAACCCAACAATTTAATGAACCAATCAAACAACGTCCACATAAATTTAAATGCTAACAAAATAGTACAAATGGAAATAATTAAAGTACCATAATTAATCTGTGTAAGTTCCTTTATTGCATCCATTCATACTATTACCTGCTTTCTTTAATCTTTTTTAATATTTCTTCAATATCTTCAGCAACCAATTCACCATTCTTAATTGAATCGGTGATATTCTGGGCAATCTGAGAAGCAGGTGTTACATTGAAGTTTTTATATGTATTATACAATGTCATTATAATTAAAAATACAATTGACACGATTTCTGATGCTTCATCATTTGTAACAGGAATTGTATTAATTCCGAATATCTGTAATACTGCATTGATTAATGCTATAAGTAAAACAACTATTCTTGTAATCGCTTCGGGAGTAATTCCCTTTAAATTTATTTTCTTCATTATTTTCCTCCTTGTTTTTATTTAACCAAGACCAATCTTGAATTTGTCCACAAGAACAAACTTTTTGCCGAGGCGATATTTCTTCACCACAACGTACACAAACCGCATACCCACCATCAAGCTCTATGTATGGTTCTAATGGTGTCTTTTTTGAAATATTATCTATACTCATATACACGACCTCAAAATTTCAATATTTTTTTTCAAATTTTTACAGAAGCACTCTAATTCTTTTTTTGTTTCATTTCCATTAAAAGTAATACGAATACAATTGTTAATATCATTTTTATCTATATTTATTGCAGTAAGGGTAGAGGAGGGTGATAAATCACCACTTGCACAAGCACTACCAGTGCTAACCTGATAATCATTCATATCTAGTAAAATCATCAACGATTCACCGGGGACGTTTTTAAAACATATATATAAATTATGTGGAAGCCTATGTTGTAATTTTGAACCGATTAAATAACAATCTGATATATTATTAATAATATAATTATAGACATAATCTCGACTACACGATGTAATAGAAGAATAATCATAGTTTTTAATTGCTTTACCTAACGCCCCAATACCAAACACGTTTTCTGTACCACCAAACAATCCTTGTTCCTGCGAACCATATATAAGGGGTTCGAGTTCGATTGATGATTTTTTATATAAAACACCTGTCCCCTTCAATGCTCCAAGTTTATGAGCAGAAAAACCCAGACCATCAACATCTAGTGCTTTGACATCAACAGGAATTTGACTGATTGATCCTGTACAATCAACATAGATGATTGCATTATAAAAGTGAGATATCTCAATAATCTGTTTTACATCCTGAATTGTTCCTATCTCAGAGTTGGCATATTCTATAACTACAAGCTTCTTCATTGTATCCATAGATAAACATTCTTTAAGATCCTGAATATCTATCTTACCTGTATAGTCGACTTTGAGTGGACTCTTGTATTTAAGTGATTCTACACATTTTAATACCGACTTATGAGAAGTAGGGGAGTATAATACTTTACATTCATTTTTCTGAGTATAACCTTTAATAAACAGTGTATTATTGGCTGAACCACCGGATGTAAAGATAATGTTTTGAGAATCTGCGTTGATAAATTTCACTACATTATGTCGTGCGTCATTAATTATTTGTTTAGTTGCAACACCAGACTGATATAGCGATGAGGGATTTTGATATATATCCAACAAATAAACAATAAAATCTTTAACTTCTTGTTTTAGTGGGGTAGTAGCAGCATTATCTAAATACATAAAACAATCACCACCTAATCTAATTCATAATTACACCACTTTTTATAAACATCAGTAGTATCTTCTTTTAAAAATACCATAGCAAGAATGGCATTGTTTTTATCATCAATACTCGTATAAATATCAATAGGGAACACATTGTTTTTTATATAGAGTAACATTTGCTTAGGGTTAATTATTCTGATAACCTCGTGTGGCAAATAATTTCTTGCTTTTTTTAAATTTGTTTCAATCATTTTAGTTATTTTTCCTTTTATTCCTTTTTTATTTGAAAATCCTATTCATTTTCGTAAAAAATAGGGAATATAAAACTAATTGAATAGTAATTATATCCCCTATCAGAATTTTTTAAATCACTATTCAACATTACGAAATCCTTTCTTTTTTACAGGATTTTTAAATACCTTATCTGAATTTTCAATCATTTCAGTTTTTTCATTTTTAACAATTTTAGAAGTTTCTGTTGAATTCATTTTTTTGACTTCAACAGAAATTTTCTTTAAAGTGTTTTTATAACTTTCACCAAAATTATCTTTTTTAGATAAATCTAGTTTTGATAATTTTTCATTTGCCGTTTTTGCATCAATCTGACCATTTTCATATGAAGATGTTATTTTATAAATATCTTTACAATTTTCACAACAATATGAAAACATCCATGTTGGAAGTTCTTTGTGACATATATTGCAATATTCATACTGATTATGACAAACACAGCAAGTTCTTAAATTTTTAGACATTAAATACTCCTTTAAATACAAATAGAAGAGTAGAATATATCCACCCCTCTATTTGTGTATTATTTAATTACAAAATTAATCAGCATCTTCTTCTTCATCTACAAAATAGATTTCTACCATATCCTGTGATGCAGAACATGCGTCTGTAAGAATAGCACCTTTATAATCCATATTCTGTGAATCTCCACCTTCAAGAGCAATAGATACCTCTGGACTTGGAATAAATGATGGAATATGAATAATTACTGCACGGAAACTACCTACATTACACTTATCAACAGCGAGTGCCTTAAAGTATAATTCGTGAGCCTTTGGATACTTATCACCAGAAATTGTAATCTTTGCACCACTCTTAACATTTTTCTTAAATTTAACAAGATACTGTGTTTCATTTGTATCTGTAGGCGGTGTAAAAGTATGTCCTGCTGTATCTACTTTAAATTCTGTTTCAGATGCATCAGTTCCCTTTGTATATTCTTTACCAAGTGAACCATTTATAGAAAGTGCATTAACAATAAATGTGTCTTCAACTGCATCAGTAATATCAAGTGTTTCACCAGCTTTAATAATCTTAAAGATAGGCATAACAATAGCCTTTCCTGCATCAGCAATTTCAGCACTAGTTGCAGAAATAGCTTCAATAACTGCAAGATTTAAGAATGCGTTTGTAGCAGTAATTTCTCCACTTTTACCAGAGTATTTTCTGTATACTAAATTACCATCCTTATCTTTAATATCTGTAGAATCAGCAGTAATGTCGATTGTTGCGTTTGATAACTGTGTAAGAGCATATAAAGCTTTTGTTTTTGTAGCACCATAACCAAACTGTAAACGGTCAATAATTACGTCACCTAATTTAAATGCCATAATTTTAATCCTCCTTATATTTTAATTTTTTGTATTAAAAAAGAGCGACATCAAATCGCTCAAAGTCACACATTATTTATTTCTCTCATAAAATTAAACTGTTCTTTAGGTACTTTAGATGTATCGCAGAATCCACTATAACTTCCACCCATAAGTGCATGGGTAGATTCATATATTTGTAACCTCTGCACGGAGTCCATAAATTCGTAAATTCCAACGTCTCTAAGTTCCTGTAGTTTATATTTAAATCCTGGATGATTAATACAAGCTGATATGAGTGGCAAAAGAGTAGAAGTATTTTTATCTTCTTTTTGCGTAGCCATATTCATTCTATCTTCATCTATCATCCATTGTTTTGTAGTTTTGCCTTTAGCTTTTTCTATTTTTGGGTGTATATTTAATAGAGTCCTAATATATTCAGCTATTTCCATGTATTCAGATTCTTTTAATAAGAAATCATTTTTTTCATCATACAAACATAACTCTGAATTTTCTGAATTAGGATATTTTATTGATACCAATTCCATATTTTCAACTTGATAATCGGGGAACAATAATCGAATAACAGGGCGATCAATACCTGTATTTTTTAACATAGCGAACACTTCTATATCACTAACCTTGCACCAATCTATTCGTTGTGGCAAATCCCATAACATTACACGAATAGAAGTAGAATTATATAGAAAAGGCGAAAGACCAGAATAAAATTTTGACTCACCTATATCGAGAATATTACCTATCGTTGGTTGTATAATACGAATACCTTTAACAAAGTAATCTTCTCTAAAATACATTTTAAGTGGATCAAATTTATATTCTTGTGTATTCTCTTTTTTCTTTTTCGCTTCAGCTATAACGGCAGCTTGAAGTCCATCCAACATATCAGTATTTTGCTGCGCCATAACATCACCGCCTTAACTGATAGTTATTTACACTCGTTATACCATCTGTTGTTTTATGAATTCCATTAGTATCGACAACTTGGAATACAAGAGTGCGAACAAGATAATTATTATCTGTCGTAGATTCCTTTGATGAGATAAGATGTGTTTGCATTCCAAATATATTAGACCAATTAAATCGCTCTCTTATAATAGAAGCAATAAGATCATGTCTTGGAATTCCTGTTAATTTGTCATTCCTATCATTACCATGAATAAAAATAGTAAATGTAACATTTGTGTATTTTAATGTATCCTGATAGCGAGGCATTTCATCAAAAGATACTTGATAACAGATATAATGTTTTACCTCAGTCTGAGTATCTGGGATAAATAAATAAGGACGGATATTTGAATTTCCACCAAAATATCTATCCCATTCTCCAAGAGGTTCGTATTCCTTTGTTTTTTCGTTCCATTCCCAATTAATATTACCATCACCATCGAAAAGTTCTGATTCTAATGATTTCTCATTGAGTGCATATAAAAGACATGGATTAAGCATAAGTGCTTTCTCAATCTTTTTCTTATACTGAATATTTTCATCATCAGGAGTAGTCTTATATGCACGAAGTTTGTTTAACAAATCATTCTTTGTAACTAATTTTTCTGCCATAAAACACCTCCTATTCGATTAATTCTAGTGACAAAATTTCAGATTCAATCGGCAAATTATCTTTAACAATTTCACACTTAACAGATAATATTTTGCCAATAACAGAAGTATCACTAGGAAACTTTACTTTCTTTTGGTTGTACTCTGTGCCAGCTCGCCATGTTACTTTATCAGTCCAATCTTCATCGTCAATAGAGCAAGTCCATGTAAAAGTTGCATCAGCATATCCGGTTGTAATATCTTCATTGGAATCATTAAATAGATTTACTGTGAGAGTTTTATAGCTGCCACCAACTTTAATAGTTGAAGTGGATGCTGAAATTCTTGCTGCAATAGAAGATGGGGGAGTGGTTGAAGTAGACGGATCTGTTGGGGCAGTACCACCAAAATAGTTAGCCCAAAGACCTGTGATAATACCGTTTTTATCTTTCTCAATGTAATCAGTATTGCTATTGAATGGTTTCTGATATAGAGTAAGTTTTGTCCTTCCTCGGACATTTACTCGTTCCACCTTACTCACCACCCATGTATTAGGTGTCCAATTCTCAATCGAATAGTTTGGAATGTCTACAATGAGCCGTTGATTATTATTGTTGTCTTCAGAAACGTAATAGATTGTATCAGATATTTCATTTGTTGGAATGAACAAAAGTTCCTGATTCTGTTGACTTGATGTAACTCGATCAGTCCAAATTCCGCTATTGTATGATGACTGTGATTTTAAAACGCACCACATACTTCTCTTATATCTTTTATCTGCTTTGGTCTGAATCCACTGCAAGAGATAATCGCAAGGTAAAATGAAATACTTCTGGAAATCCTGTTCTACGTCTTTCATACAAATTAAATGTTTATGATAAAGTCCGTCTTTATCTGGTATATCAAGATACATACCCACAAAAATATCGACTAATTGATACTTCTTTCTATATTCTTCCATGTAGAATAATTCATCGTCTTCCGTGAAATATTCTTTCTGTTTTGGTCTGAATTGACATTGTAGAGTAGGAGAGTCCTTATCAATAGAACCATACTTACTTACAAGTATCTTCGCATCAATCGGTGTCTTTGTGGTATTCTCATATGTCATACCAACATTTATATCTGGCGAATCGTCATGTTTCCAATCATAGATATAGCATTTTTTACTCTGCTTATCATTGTCCCAAGTCCAATTCATCATGTCGTCAGACTGTTCCTTATAAATCTGACCAATCGTTTTAGCACCGTTGTTCTTGGCGTTTGCGACACGCCTAGCTGTTTGTAGACTCGGCATCGCAACCCACCTCCTCAAACATCTGCTTAATATATCCGTGAGAATCTAAGATTGCCCTACGGAATTTTTTGTAACTAAAATGGTCGCTCTTGAAATTATCCATAGCACCTTGTAAAGTTGCCATAAGAGTTACCATAAGTCCGTTATCATTAAATAAGGTTTTTGTGCCACCTAATTTAAACATAACGTTTTCAAAGAAGACGAGAAATGCTTCATCATCTTCAAATATTTTCTCTTCAATTGTTTTGTCTTTATAGAGCAGTAGTTTGTGAATGTCACCATGCATTGCACGAACTGCTTCATTGATTTGCTTGTCTGTGAAGTCACCATATATGTATTGCATATTAGGACTCCGTTGACGAATATGGTTTAAAAGCAAAACCATAATCACGAATAAGTTTCTGCTGTTCAATTTTCATTTCTTTCAGCAATGCCTTATTCAATGAATAATCGTCTTTCAATTTTTTCTCTTCTTTCCCACCAAAAAATCTTACAGTATTTTCCAACGATGTAACTTTTGGTTCAAGCCATTTTATAGCCATACCTTTGCTAAACAGTTCAATAACAAATTCTTCATCAGAATACTCGTCAACAGAAGTTGTTAATTCAAATTCAAGTTGCTGAGTTTCGTCATCAAGTTTTAATGTGGAAAATAATCTACGAATAAATGGACTAGAGATAGCGGAGTGTAATCGCCCTGCTAATATTTCATACAAATCAGACTCTTCTAAAGACAATTCTTTGACATCATCAATTAATCCAAAATATCTGTCAAATACTTTTTCATAGGAGATATTCATATAACACCTCCAATATATTACTCAGCAAGTAACTTCAAATCAGTACCGCATTCCTCATCAATAATCTTGATTTTATTCATACTGTCAAAAGTTCCTTCTGAAATCATTTCAGAAACCATTGTTGCGATTGTACTCTTGAAACCAGATGGAAGTTTTCTAAACTCTTCACTAAAATGCATAGTTGGAAGATTGATGAGAGTTATTAAATCCTCTCTATCATATAAACCATCATATACTTTCTTTACTTCCTGCCAATGTACGTTTTCAAGCAACTCTTCATCCTCAATAATGATATAAGGTGCAAATAAAGACTTCTTACGGACAAGTAAAGCTGAGAGTAAGTCCTGATACTCAATATATCTGAAATCACCCATGTTACTAAACTCATATGTAATTTTTGTCTTATCACCAGTAAATAGAAGAGTACCTGCGTACATAGAACGACATGGAATTAAATCATCTGGTTCATACTTCTTAGGTTTCTTAACCTCTGCAACTGTTTCCTTTACTGTATCTTTTTCAACCTTTGTATCTTCTGTCTTTGTTTTTGCGGCAGAAGTAGTTGTAGCTTTCTTCTGATAAGCCATTTATATTTTCTCCTTTCACTCAATTCAAAAAGGACTGCATATCATTTAGATATACAGTCCAAATATTTCTATGGATTACGCACCGATTGTCCAAGTACCAAATCTTGTGTTAGTCATAGTCTTGATACCAAAACGAGACTTGAACTCGTACTCTTTTGTATCATCGGCATTATCACCAGACTCAGATACTTCCTTAGTCTCATCCATTCCCTCATAGTACATCTTAACAAACTTGTCGATGTTAGATGGGAGAATAAGAAGCTTTGTATCGTCTTCAAGGTAATGCTCTACGTCATTCTCCTTAAATGCCTGTGGAAGCTCGATAATCTGAGTACCCTCAAATGTACCAATTCTACCAGTGTTATAAACATCGTTCTTTGCAGCTTCAGAAACCCACTGAATATCTCCAAGATTCTTTAATCCTGCGAGAGCAACCTTTGTACCAACTATAGTAGCAACACCACCTGTAGCAAGCTGAACATCAGAAATAAGCTTTACAAACTTATCATGGTTAGCTGCATTTAACTCACCACGGATATTCCACTTAGCAGGAACAGGAAGAGAAGTACCAGCACTCATAACAGCTTCATGAAGAAGAGTATTGATTAATCTTGTGAAAGCTTCCGCAATCTTATTGATTAACTCACTCCAATCCTCAACGCCCTGAAGGAATCTTGACATTTCCATGTAAACCTTTGCACCATAAGACTTAACGCTTACACCAAAATCCTTACCAGCACCAAGTCTCTGTCTCTCAATACTGTGATGACCATCAGCAATCTCAGCAACAGTGATAATGCAAGGATCTTTTGTATAAAACTTGTTTGTCTGTCCAAGAGCGAGAGTCTTAACTTCTACATACTTCTGGAATACAGGTGAACTTGTCCAACCAGATACAAGAGTATCCTCAACGGTCTCTTCAATAACCTCGAATACGGCTTCTCTTACAGACTGTTTCTTAAATGCCTTTCTTACCTCATTAGGAGTAGGAGACTCAGAAAGACCTGCCATCTCGATAATTGTCTTACGAATCTTATCATTTGCTTCTTCGATAGAATACTGTTTTACAGTACCTTTTGCTGTGTCAACGCACAGACGAGAGAAGTTCTTATATTTTGTTTCATCAAACTTTTCAACGATTACATCGCTCATTTCATTAAATCTTAATCTCTGCATAGTATATTAATCCTCCTTTCTACCGAATTAAGCATATACCTGGGCATTCTTATCTACCCAAATACGATAATTTCCATTTGCAGCAATCTCGTAGATATGTCCTACAAAACCATATTCAGTCATACTTGGCTTCTCACCAGTAGTAAGCTTAAAGTCTGTACCATCTACGAATACATATTTTCCAACCTCTAATACAGCATCTGATGCAAAAGCTTCAGTAGAGAGTGTGAATCTATCAGTATCCTGAATCTCGTAAGCTCTCATAACTTCACCCTTACCGTTATAGAAGTTAGATTCCTCCTGCATCTTTGTTGTATATTCCTCATAAATCTTTGGAGCAGTTAAAATGAGAACAATTTTGTCTCCCTTTGCAGGAACTTTTGCCTCAAATACATCTGCTTTCTTTCTGTCACCAATTACAGCAACAGAACCATTGTCAATATCCTTAGACTCATTTACTAAGTTGTAGTGATGACCAACTTTTGTAGCCTTTAAAAGTGTTGATTCAGCTACACCGTGCTTAGTATATGAAATGAAATTACTAGCCATAGTTTTATTTCCTCCTTAAAATTTTTAATTTTGTGCAATAAAAACACCTATGGATTTTCCATAAGTGCCAATTCATAAAAGTTATTTAGTTTTTTGCTTTAATCAAACAGATCACCATATGGTTTATATGTATCTTCTGTTTCTTTTTCCGCATTAAAAGCAACTCTGCTTACATGTTTCTTCTGTGGTGTTTCACTTGCAAAAGAGAATGTCTTATTCTTTTTAACAAGTTTTCCAAGAGTAGCATCAGCCTTCTCAGATAACTCTTCCTTAGAATATTTATTTACAGAATCTTCAGACATAAGTGTTTTAAACTCATCTGTATCAAGATACTCTGAATATGCTTCGTCATCAAATACAGTCATCTTGTCTGCAAATACTTCAGCAGATTTATATGTATTTAATTCCTCTACAACAGAAGAGTAGTTGGAACGCATCTCATTAAGAGAAGCATCTTCTTCGTCAGTTACCCATACAGAGTGAACAGCAACTCTATCGCCTACTAATGAGAAATTATCTCCATCTCTATTGAATGACTGTCTGTAATACTTTCCATTCCAATAATCAGACATAATAAGAGTATTATCTTCATAAACAGTTACGCCATAATAAGCATTATCTGCTTCCCCATACATCTGATTAACAAGATTGTAAAGAGACATAGTAATCTCATCTAATGATAAAGAAAACTCTTTTACAGAACCGTCAGACATTGTTACAGAATATTTTTCTGGATTTACAGATTCATTCTCTGTTACACCTGTATCTGGAGTTTCATCCTGTGTATTTTCAACTGGATCTTCTTCGGCATTTTCAGTTGTTTCTTCGGAGGTTTCATCGACTGTTTCTTCAGATTCATTCTCTGTTACAGTTACTTCCTCCTCAGTGGTTTCTTCTATTTCAGTCACCTCTACAGTTTCAGTAACTTCCTCTTCAAATTTTTCCTTTTCCACTTCGATTGTTTCCTCCTTTCCACTAATATCATTTTTATTATTGAAACAAGCAGACTCAAGTTTTTCGAGTCGTTCTTGTAAATCAATTAAAGTAGAATCATAGTCTGAAAATAGACTATTATTTTTTGCATTAAAATCAGCAATGTCTAACCTTGCATTAAGCATTCCTTCACCAATATCTTTTTTGGTGTCTGGATCTTTGCCAAGTAAAGTCGCACCCATAATAACAACATCAGTTAATTCAAGAATCTTATTTTTCCCAGAATATTCCATCTCATTAACAGCAAGTTCTACGCTAATCTTTGTTCCATTTTTTCTTTCTATAATTGAAGCTGCATCAGTATAATCAACTGGAATAGCACAATATCCGTATAAAAAGTTATGTCCAGTTTCTTCTTCAACTTCAAAGAATGGTTTATCAGATGTAAAACAACCAACCTGTTTTTCGATGTAATTTACCGAGCCATCATCGTTTAATTCCATATCATGCGAAGTGAAATCTTTTAATGTCTCACCAGTTTCTTCATCTTCATATTCCATAAAATTTGCCAATACAGGCTTGTATGCCAATGTTTTTGAAGCTTTCTTTAATGCTTCATCTGTTACGCTAGAATGATTTCTATTCTCGCCAGAATGCATTAACTTGACTTTGCAAAACAGAAGTGATTCATCCTTATAATCAGCGTTTCTATCTACTTCAAATTCGGCAGGTACTTGTACGAAAATTTGATGTCCTGATTTTTCTGCACTAAAATGTGTTGAACGCTTATATTTATTTGAATAAAAATCATATAAATCTTCCATAAATAAAAGACGTTTTGTATTCTTCTTAGCCATTTATCCTCCTTTCCGACAAAATAAAAAGCCGTCTAGGAAGACGACTAAAATGTAAGTATGTTTGTACTTTTTACTTTATTTATATCAACACTATCTGAAAAACTAATTGAAGAATTATTCAGAAATGTGTAGATGTTTTTATTACCAGTTTTCATTTTCTGAAAACCACATTTCACAAGAGCAGAAGCAGTAGTAGCATCTGCTGTGATTAAAAATTTTCCTTCCATTCAACTACTCCTTATTTTCCTGCCTTAGTTGTTTCATTCTTTCCTGCGTCACGAGTTTCCTCTGTTGAGTCTGCAATTTGATCATCTTTCTTAGTCTGACCGCCACCTTCATTATCACTCGTACCACTTTGCGTATATGAAGATGAGAGAGGAGTAAAGTAATTCATTAATCCTAATGACCTCATCATAAAAGCATTATTAACAACTCTTGAAGGTGAAGAACCATCCAACGTTGCATAATCCATTGTATCTATACCCAACGTAGCTTTATCTTTTCTTTGAGACATCTTTTCATCAAGGTCAAATACAGATACATAATGGAAATAAAATTCAAAATCCTCTGTGATATTTAATTTGACATATCTCTGAATGTTTGCTTCAATTCTTTTTAATAATTCCATAGGGAGCGTCATATCAACTGTAATAGAATGTTTAAGACCAACAGAACCAGATTTTTGACCATTGAATATCATTTCCGATATACCAAGAGAAGAGAATAAGTTCTTTATTGCCTGTGAATATACATTGGTATCATCAACCTGATTTTTATTACCAAACTCAATCTTTTCGACTTCACATGGAGTCCATGCCGAACCAACAAGACTTGGTAATACTTCATCAATCGCAGCTTGAGTAGCCTGTACAATCTCAAGGTCTACGGCAAAGTCATTTACTTCGCCTGAGTTTTCATTCATAGGGATTTTTGATAAGAGAAGAACATAATTTTCAAGTTCTGTTTTAGAACGAATAAGAGCTTCGTAGTCAAGCAAGTCTAAGAGTGATACGAATACGGGTAAGAAGTATGGCAGTGGTACAACTGGATCATCACCACATATAATACAGATAGTTTTCTCTGGTGGTAATTCAAACCATTTATAGTCATTACCTTTTGATTTATATGTTTCGTAGCCTTCTACAAAAACATCATCCCATAAGCCTTCTTCTGAATCAGTTTCACTATCAGTACCATATAAGAAATCCTTGTTGTTACCAGAATCAAAATAAGAGGCATCGAATTTTACAATCCATGTATCTTTTTCTGCACGAGAACCGATTTTGTAATATTTTGGATCAAGTGGATGTATAAAGAACGAATCTCCATCATCGTAACAAAATCCACAATAGATACCATCTCTTAAACAAGTGGCAATCATTTGTGAACCCATTTCTTTCAGATCCATTTTATCTAACCTGGTACAAAGTTCTTGATATCCTTTAATGTATTCGGATGCATCCTGTGGGGGATTTGCCCAATCGGGAGTATTGTAAGATACGTTATAACTAAAGATAGGAGTGTAAGCATAATATTCTATAATCTTTTTATAGTTATGACTGATACGATATAAGAAAGCAGATATATCACGAAGATTGTCAATATTGGCAAGAGGACTTTTTATGTATGATTGAAGTTTCTCTTTTGTGTATTGAGTATATGTCTTCGATGTACCTTTTGATATATTTTGTTGTAAGATACGTTGTAATTCCTGAAAGTTAATCATCTGTGCATACTTCTGAGTAGAAGTAGTCAGCTCATTTTTACGAGTTGGCGATAGTTCTGTCTGCACTGATTTCTTTGCAGAATTATTTGTTTTCTGTGTTGCCATTTATATTTCTGATTTCCTCCTTTCCTTAGTTATAGAATCCCCATTTTTTAGGGCGTTTTGAGACACCGACCATTTTGGTGATGTCGAAGTTGTTTGTACGTTTCTTGTTTATAATATTTTCACGTCTCATATTAGACAATTGAAATCCTAGAAGGGCAGCGACATATGCCTTATCATCGTTTAGCTTTCCTACTTTATCAGGAGCTAAATCAAATCTGTCTCGTCCGTTACTTTGTTTAAATCTATAGATATTTACAAGCTCTGTTTTCATGCTGTCTATTTGCTTTAAAGCAACTTCTTCGTCTACTTCGAGATGACGAACTTTCGTTTCTATAGTTACACCTTTTTTTCGGAGTTCCTTTTCCTCTTTTTCAGATGGATATGTATATCTCTGTTTCAGTTCACCATTTGGATATTTTTCATAAAGCAGGGTTAAATATCCTTTATTCATATATTCTTCTGTAAACTCAATCAAATTCTGTTGCATCATTTTAATTAACGCCTCAAATAAATCTGGTTTATATTTAGCAGGAGAAATAAGATGTAGAATACCGTCTATTGCATTTGGAAACTTTGACTTCATTTTTTCATCTGGTCTAAACTCTGAATCAATAAGACCACGATGCATAACACCATTATCATCTTCCCAATCTTCACAAAGGAAATCCGTGATTGGCACACCTGCACCTCCAGATCCGCTATCCACTAGAATAGCAAGTATGTTTTCATAATCTGCATTTCCATCTCCATTATAATCAAGAATAATTTGTTTTAATGCCTTTACTTGGTTTGGTGTACTCATTGGTGTTTTCTTTTTCGTAAGCATATCTACAAGAGAGATAACATTTACAATACGAGCTTTCCAACCAAAATTCTCATCCATATATACTTCGGCAACGAGAATTACGGCTCTATCTGCAAGTCGTGCAGGATCATACATTAAAACATATTTAGAAGCCCTATCTTTATTTTTCAAATCAGGAACACGAGGTACTGAATTACGAATAATGTCGGCACGTCTAATAATCTGACCATCACCACCCTCTGAAGTGAAGATGTTCCCGTATTCTCTTAGACCAGCTTCTTTATCTTCACGCATACGAGCGTCAACAACTTCTTGAGTAAGAAGAGGCTTTGGCATTAAAACGCCACCTTTTGTTGCTTTAATAACCGTATCAGCGTTTATATCAGCACAAAAATAACGCTTGTCACCAGCGTCCATATGCAAACTGCATTCTCTATATTTTCGAAATAAATATTGGTCAGTACGACCAGCAGAGGAAGCGTAGATAAGCTGATTAGGAAACATTGGTGGCTCAATTAAAGCGTCTGTTGCATCATAATCAACACCATCACCAAATTCGGAGTTCTGAGTACAGAATGGTTCAGAGGTTTCAAATAATTCATCTGGCGAATTCATACATTCATCATAAAAATTGCAATTTGAACGTTTTGATCTGTTGTTGTCATAGCTACCATTTAATGTATAAACTGCGCTATTGTTATAAAGATGGAACTGATAGCTTGATGGATTATGTGTGAATCCGTTGCTGTTCGCTTGGCTTTTTACAACTTCACCTTGAAAAACATCTGTTAATGTTTTGAAAGATGGGATAGCGTTAAAAGTTAATTTCTCTATCTTGGAAAATAATTCTATACTTTGGGATCCGACACCGCAGAGTATATATGCAGAAAAATTGGGCACGAGTAAAGTACGTGTCATTAAATAGATTGCACCTAAAATAGATTTTCCTGAGTTACGTCCCATACACCATACAACAAATTGTGCATTCCACGTATTCATAAAAACATAACGTTGATAGTCCATCATAGAAATTCCGAATATTTGTTCCGCAAATAAAACTGGATTGCGCCTGCCCCATTGTATAAATTCAGAAATTTGCTTTTGTTCTTCTAATTGTTTTTGAGTTAGTCCATAATTTAATTTAGAATCAAAAAACTTATAATCATCTGGAACTAAAATTCCACTATCAGTCGTTTTCAATAATTCTATAATTCTCATCAACAAGACCTCTGTTACGAAGATAATCTTTCAAATCCTTATTTTCCATAAGTAATTTTCGAGCATCCTCAACTGCCTTGTCCCTTTCTTTGCTCAACTTTTCGACTAACTCAACTTTTATATCTTTTATTTCTTGAGCAATATTTTCATCATATCCAATTTGCTTATGACGAGCAGCCTCACTAATTTCTGCTACTTGTCTCATACCTTCACACGTACCTATATCAAAGGAATTGATTTTTGCATCACGCAAGCCTATTTCTGTTAATTTTTTAATTTTACCAGATAGGGTATTAGCACCTTTGGATTTATTATTGTTAAAATTAACCGATATACCATTATCTTTCGCAAGAGTAGAAGCAACGTTCATAAGTTTTTGTGAGCTACTTGCCATTTTATCAATTAAAGGCATGTTATCAGCAGTATGAGATGAGTCGCTAATATATTTATCAATCTGATCATTCAGTTTTTCAGCTTGATTGAGCTTTTTAACAATCTGAATGACGGCACCCATTTTCATACCATCATTTTTTGTCTCGTCATCAATAAATGAATTCAACTGAGCATATAAAATAGGCTTATCTTCTTCGACAGGATAATTCTCAAATGGATCATAACCAATAGCATGAATTGTATCTCGTCTATTCATTTTGTACTGCTCAATAATTTCTTCATTCTTTTCTCGTACAATAGTATTGTTTTCCTTTTGTGATTCTTCAATTTTTTCTGGTTGCTCGGTTTGCAATCCATCAGAATCCTGGTACGTTAGACAATTCCAGTTTCCCATAGCGATATTTTTTGAATACGCCGCCCAAACATTTGATTTAATTTTTCCTGAAGCAAGATTTTCAGACTCAGCAATACTAGCATCCCATACTGTCTCTAAAAATGGTTTGTTAAGGTATCGCAGAGCAAGTCGTACTGAAGTTTTATCTGGCTCATGTTCAACTTTATCTTTACCAATTGATAATGCCAAACGTTTTGCACAGTCTTTGCAAATAGGAGTAAGACCACTTTTATTTAATGGATCTGTACTTACATAAAACTTATCCCTTGCTTTATGTGTATTACATAGATAGCACCACGCACCATCTTTTAATGTTTGTACTTTATTTTCCAAATCTTCAATTCGTTTCTTAGCTTGTGCAACTGTCATTTTCGTTGCAGATTCTTTCGCTGTTGCCAATAACAGTCACTTCCTTTCTTTCCAATAAATTAAGCACTCTCTGCAATAACAGTAAGAGTGCTTTCCAAATATTCTACATAATCGTAGTTGATATTTATTTGTAAATTGTTTTTCTTAAACCATTCGTCAAATTCCCCAATATCAATTCTATATACAAAATCTAAGAAGTCATATGGAGAGAATTTGGTATATCCATAATTATCATGAAATAGTTTATGTACATCTTTATTTATACACGCTCCAAACCCATAAATTATATGTAAATCCTTTAATTCGTCTCTTAAATGTTGAAACTCATCTTCACTATAATCACATACTTGTTGTTTGACTTCTATGCCAGTCAACTTAAAAACTTCATCAACAATATCTCTAAAAGCGGTAGTATGATGTACATTATCAAATTCTCCACCAGTAATTACACATTTATAATTACAAAATTCCATTGATTCATTAAACCAATCTTTTGTATCAGAGCGAAGTTCCGTATATGTAGGTAAAATACCGCCTTTCCAACGACCATTAAGTTCTCCATTTAAAGGATTGATATGTCTTGGATTCTTGTCGCCAGCCCATTTGCCTTTCATACGTTTACTAATAGCTTTACATTGTTCAGGACTTCGTTTTCTACCTTTCCACCAACTATCATGGGTTTTGTAATATTCTTTTTTGGTGGCAGAAATTTTATCTCTTGCCTCTTGTGAAATAATTCTTCCTTTTAATTTTTCACTGCATTTTAAACTCCTTGCAATATTAGCTCTATTTTGTGCTTCATAATTTTTACCTGAAATTCCCAAAACACCTGCATGACATTCAATTGATCTTACGGTTCTATTTGGAAAGAATATATTATGCAATTCTTCACCTGTAAAATCTTTATAATTTTCATACATTATTTTATCTTCAGCTTCAGACCATTTTTCAAAAACCGTATAATCAGGATCTAAAAATCCAGATTCTTTTTTACTACATTCTCTACATACATTTCGTAATCCGTCTATACAAGCTAAATCAATTGGAAAATATAATTTATTATTAGGTAGATCACGTCCACATTTTTTACAATGACGAGTACCAGAATAAAATAAATCTTTTTCTTTATTTTGTTCAATAATTTTTAATCTTTTTTCTTTATTGATTATTGCTTGACAGTTTTTACACACTGCATTCAATCTACCAATTCTCTTATTTGCATAAGAAAAATATTCATTTGTATTTGGATATTCTGCATTACATTTAGTACATATTCTTGTCTTCGAATCAACAGTAGTACCATGTGTATATCCCATAAAAATCACCTATAACCTTTCGTCCTAACCTCAAATAACAACTAAAAATAGCAGTAGAAGTGGGGAGGTTAGGTGTAAAACCCACATACACAAGAATGATCAGTTCTTATGTCTACTGCCATATTCCAACTATCTGCAACCGAAACAGTAACAATCCTCTCATAGTTGGCTATATATTTATTCTCTTTTTAAATTTCATCACAATATAAAAGAAGCCACTTAATACGAAATGACTTCTCATAATTTCCAATATTAAATTTCCAATGAAAGTGCAATTTACTTCACTTAACACACCTTCTACGATTTGAACATAGACCTGACAATTTTGGAGATTGTTGCTCTACCAATTAAGCTAAAGGTGTAAAATCATCACATTGACTTCGCTAATCAAACAGACTATAATATATCTGCCATAATTGGCAGAAAGGAATGGTGATTATGTTAAAAGCCGTTTTGAATATGCCCGTTCTGAGTAAAAGTCAATGCGATGGCAATAATAGTATTACAGATCCCAACTGCTAAAGTGAGGTTGCCTTGATTAAGACAAGATTTCACATCAACCTATTTACAAAGTGGTGTAAAATGTGTACACGCACCGTCAGGAACAAAAGGATAAAAGCTCAATGACGGTACTGAGCTTACCACAATGCAAATTGCACCAAGGTCTTAGAAAAAAAAATTGGGAATAAGGCTGTCAAAGTGATGTGCTTGATAGCCTTATTTTTAATAAAGCGAGAGAGTAGTGATGAGCTACTCACATCTAAAAGTTGTATGCATCCCACTAATAGATTTTCATCTTCAGGACTTCTCGCATAATAGCGACTCTAATGGGACTCGAACCCATAATCTTCTGATAGACAGTCAGACGAATTAACCAATTCTTCCATAGAGCCATACGCAAATGTCAACATAAAGCACCAACTAGTTGACTTGAACTGTACACATCCAGTTATTTAGAATAAAAAGTTAGACAATTCATTCATGCTTTCTAAATCACTTCAATCATATTTACTCGCTAACCAACGCACGAGAAGGAGATTGCTACCTGTGCCACCCAAAATACATTGCGCTTATGTAGTAACACTCCATATCTTTACCTCAAAAATAAGTGAGTATCATAGCTACACACTTACATACAGCAACTTAATAACCCGGTAAAATAATTGGTTTGGTTAAAAGCTTGACTAGGTGCAAGCACCTCTTCAAGTAAAAATCCAAAGATTTTTTGTTCATTATCGTTTCTCATTAACGCAGAGAATCACGGACATCTTCTCATTTTGAAGGATGAGAATAACCAAAGAATCTAGATGTCGATAGAATAGAAGATTGGACTTATAATGCTACATGGATAGCAAATGCCAAGATATGATAACATTAATAATCAATAGTAAAAATCTATCAACGAATTGATAGACCACCCTTACTCTCATGAGAGTGTAAGCAGCTTGTAATATATTATTCTCTACATTGTCTCCACCTCTCGGCTCAAATATCACGTTACTATGCTTTCTTGTTGAAATTGATTTTGGTTAGACGAAGGCTTCATCAGCATCTTCTATAAATCAGAAAGTGATTTTTGTTCAACCTTTTTAATTTCTCCGTCTGCAAAATATTTTGCAAATTGCTCATCAGCATCAATATCCTTGTACACCGCAACCATATCAAGCGAATTCCAACCGACTAGCATTTGAATTACATCATCAGGAAGACCACTTCGAGAACAAGAAGTTGTAAAGAAATGACGAAGGCTGTGAAAATAGAAGTCTTCTCCTAAATGTTTGCTGAATGTATCAGCCCAACTGTCAAGAGTGCTTGAATCCATAGGTTCATCTATATATTCTCCATTTACTTTCTTTGGAAATAACCATTCTGATTCAATTCCGTGTTCTTTTCTATAATTCATCCACAAATCAAAATATGGTTTAAACGGTTTTGCAAGTGTATATACCGTCAACATTTTGCCCCTAGAGCCTTTTCCCTTTGTTTGGATCTTTTCAGGCGTTTTATATAAAGAACCATATATAATATTTTCATCATTGAAATAAGATACTTTGAAACGTGGCAATTCACTCTTACGTCTACCGCTAAATGCAGCTAATGCTAAAATACAAGCCTTGTCATACTTACCTTTTTCAACCCAATAATCAAGCATTCCCTGTACTTGTTCATCAGATAACACAGTTTTAGTGAATACTTTCTCATTTGCAGGATTTTCAATTTTGCGTATAATCGGTTTAAAGTTCTCATACTCATCATCTAATATAGCTTCGACATAATTTGAAAGAGAAGAGAGAGTAGATTTTACTCTACGCATTCTAGCTGGCGACCATTTATATTCAGTAAGGCAAAAACTCTGATAACGAGCAATATCCCTCTTAGATAAATCAATAAAGAATTTGTTGTCACAATGCTGAAGTAAATACACCCAGAAAATGTAAAGGTCACGCCTATACGCATTAATTGTATTCGGAGATCTATCCACTGAACGAAGATAATCCAAAAAGTCATTTCCTAACTCTATATTCTCTTTATTGCACTGAGCCAATAGCTCATCAGTAACAATATTGTTATGCTGTATTTTTCTACTCATTAAATCTCACTTCCTTTCACACATAAAAAAGAAGCAGTAATACTAATTAACTAACTGCTTCTAAGCAACATTTTCTATATTTAAAAAATCAAATCTTTCCCTATGCCAACAACTAAAAAATAGAACAGTAGAAGAGAGGCATAGGTTCTCATATACTTGGTAGCTACTCCAAGCACCTACTGTTCCATAAATCCCACAATCAGCTATGACGCCAATTATGAGCACATATTTATATTCTCTGTTTCCATTCATAAAAACATCGAATCAATGGGCATAAAGGGACTCGAACCCCTGATCTACCGGTTAAAAGCCGGTTGTTCTAACCAACCGAACTACATACCCAAAACAAAAGAGTGCATAGAAAACTACACACTCTCTATAAATTCAAGATTTAACATCTTACAAACTTAACAAATCTATCCATCTATTCATTTCATCACAAAAATCCTGATATCTGGCATCTATTTCAGCCATAGCATCTTCGTATTCTTCTTTACTAGCAGATTTGTTATTTACAAAATAATTAGTGGTAGAAGTAGAAGATATAGGTTTACCATATAATTCGCAGTTCTCACAATCGTAATCTTCTTTGCCTATAACAACTTCATATATATTGTCACTTTCTAAATGTGATAATACTTTAGATGAACAATTACTTAATACATAAATATACTTTGATTCATCGTCTATATAATCATCATCTTGTTTAAAAGGTTCAACATATAGTTCGCTATTCATAATACTAATAATATATTCATCACTATATTCTTCAGGTGAATGATTAGGATTGATAAAATTATCAAAAGAATGAATATCATATTCACCAATATTAATTAATGATTTAATGATTTCGTTTGCTTCTTTATACTTTGCAATAATAGATATATCGGCAAAATCTGCCTTATTTAATACATTTTCATACATAGCATTAACACTAACGGCAAAGTCTAAAGCATCTTCAAAATATATTGTTTCCATAATTAAAAACACCACCCAAACTAAATATTTTTATTTGCTTTTGACATTGTAAACTTGATTTCATTATGGGCTTCTGTATGCCAAGGCTTACCATTAATAGCACTTACACCGTCTTTTGCAGGTACTGCCTTCACTGAGAATGTACCAAGCTTTCCAAATTTAATCTTTTCAGTTGAATCTGACTTTAATGTATCAAAAATAACGTCTTCAAAAGTATCAATAATTACCTTAATATCTGCCTTTGAAGCACCTTCAACTCTATTTGCAATTTCTTTTAATAATAAATCTTTAGTCATGTTTGTCTCCTTTTTTCTCAATTAATTTCATTTTGCCTTTTTCAGCAATTTTGTTTTATTTTTTATAACTAAAAAGAGGGTAGCAGCTCAGAATGAGTCTACTCCCTCATAAATTTCGTATCCTAACAGCGCTCCTATGGAATTACCCAATGGTCTGTCACCCGTAGGTTCAGGGATTCTGGTGTGATACGAACTACTATAATCCCTTTTTTGTAATAACCTAAGTTATTCTCGTTTGTTAATGCCAGTCGAGTTCTGATTTATATTTTATTGCAGTTGTATATGTATCGGTTCATTACACTTAGCCAAGCCAAACCGAATGGCGGACTGCAATATTATTTAATTTAATTTAATATCTTTTATCATTTCTACTTCGTTTTCCTTTAAAATAACAATTGTTTGTGAAGCAGAACTAGCACAAAAGAAATTTTTAGAATAGTCGTTAAATCCACTTAAACATCCACTGGAAATTACATAACGACCATGATTTTCTGATTGAACAGAAAAATTATGTAAATGACCACTAAAAATTAAATCATAAAATTGATTATCACTTGAAATGATTTTAGCAAAATTACCTTTATCATTTTTATATTTATCACCATGTATAAATTTACAAGATAAACCTGAAATCATTATGTTAATGTCTGAATCAGAATAATTTGTTTCTAAAATAGAAATTCTAGTTGAACCACTAACTTCAATCAAATCTTTAATTTGTTCAGTGATAAGCACATTAGCATTATCACCTTCAAAACTTTTCTTTTTATCCCCAGACATTCTATCGTGATTCCCGGCTATACCACCATAAACGACATTACAATCTTCGGCTAAAGAAACTAATAATCTATATATTAATTTAGTTGCTTTATGTATCTGCATTGATTGTAGAAATTCACAATTATGTTCTTGGGTGTTTCGCATATATACTTGTTCAATCATATCACCAGTTGATATTACAAATATTTTTTTGATGTCATACATATCTATATATTTTTTACATTCAGATATATATTTATTAATTCGTTCATTTGCAATTTCCCAATTAAAATAATTACCGTTGCAATTATTAATTACGTATCCTATATGCCAATCTGTAATATGGCATACCATCGTATATTTAGAATTATCTACAATGGGTTTATACATATATTCAGGTATTTTCAATGAAAAATCATTATCTTTCATATACTGTTTTAATTCATCAGCAACAGTAAGACATGGAACTAAATCTCGTTTCATTTTATTTAACTTTAATCTGTCGTTGTGAATTTGCTGTTTAACAATATACTGTTCACCAAGAATCTCTTTTGCGTCATCAAGGGTAAATGATTTTTCAGTTATATTTTTAGATTTTAAATACTCTCTTACAAAATAATTACCAAAGATAGTCTGACTAGCTTTTCTTACGCTGTCATAATGGCATTTAATACCATATTTATCTACAAGTTCTTTCCAGTCTATATCCGAAAGACCAGACATTTTATTAGAAATTTCTGTTAATACTTGTTCATAAGTAGTAGGAGTTAGTCCATATTTTGCTAATTCTTCTTCGAAATTATACAATTACTCACCAACTCTCTATTCATCTTCTATAGGCTCATCAAGTTCTTCTTCGTCTTTAACTTTCACATTAATTTCAATGGCAGCACCATCAAAATCTGAAAGAAGAGTAGAAAGTTTCTTTTCTTCACCATCTACATCAATTGTCATTGTGTCTGTATTTATAATTCCTGCTATTTTCATTGCAGTAGTTGTAGTCTTTTTATATGTAAAATTCATCCTTTTCATCCTTTCACGACTAAAATAAGAGAGTAGAACAACTCTCTAAAAATCATCATCTTCATAATATTCTTCATCAGGAATCTGAAAACCAATAGCGCAAGTATTAACCGGCTCAGACTGTTCTTGAATATCTTGAAGTTCATTGTTTATTTTCATAACTTTTTTGCTTAACTTACCTTTTGGTACTTCCAATGCCACTTGCAATAGTTCTGTGAGAGAATCCCAAATTGGCAATAAGCACACACCTGTTACAAAACCTAAAATATATTTCTTCATAGGCAATTACCTCTACGTGAGCACTCACACCACTAAAGTGACGTGCTTCCAATTCTTTAGAAATCGGATTACTTATCTACTATACAGTTCTTAACTCAGATATTATGCAGCTATACCACATAAATCCGCATTAAGTCTAATTAACGTAGACAAAGTGCGTGTTGCTCCCGTACCATAATCAGAATCTTTTGTCTGACTAGGCAACCTTCTCATCACTGAGTCGGATTTTAAAAGTTCTCTTATAAAATATCTTGCTCCAATATTATAAGTTGCGTTTAAATCACAATGGTATTGTTTACCATTTTGAAAAGTACAGATAGAGTAGTTATACTTTTCTTTACCATTTTGAATATAAGTTCCTCTTTCTACTCTGCCAGAACCATCAAATGCTAATCTACTTGTGTTCCAAGCACAAATCCTACTAATTCTTATTCCTAAAATGTGAGCATGATGTTCCACGATTCTTTGAATTTCTTTCTTACGCCACAAAGCAAGTTTTTGTTTACCTTTTCCAGATTTCTTACCTTGTGTATCTAAGAACTCAAATACAATAACATCCGCATTGTATAGAACTGCAAAGTCTATAATTCCTTTTGCCGCCTTACGACTAATATCTGTGTTTAAGTCATTTACGTGTTTCCAAAGAGTAGGACATTTTCTTGTACCATTTTGTTGTGCTTTCTTAACTCTGTTTAATGCTTTGTATAAATGGTCTTTTTCTGTTGCAAGATTGATAAATTTTCTTCCAACGACAGTTCCATCACTCTGCATTATTGAACAGGTTGCATTATTATTTAATCCTAAATCAACTGCACAAATAATCTGATCTTGAATATCTACTTTTTGAAATTTCGCATCGTCTGAAAATGGAAATACAAGATACCAACATTTTCCTTGTTTCTTTAACGTTGGAACATATTCTTTTTTCAATTTACAATGTTTCTGAATGTATTTCACATCCTGATTTTTTAATTCCACATTCAACCAAACCCAATCATTCTTGTGAAAGATTTTGATTTGAGCATGAGTTTCATCAGTACGAATATACATATTATCTTTATATAATACTGGCATAACACTTCTGTCCAATTGTAAGATTGGTTTTTTACCTGTTGGGTTTTCTTTCCAATTCTGAAAATTAGAATAATAAGAAGAATAACATCCTGTAGCTATATTAATAGCGGAGCGCCTTAGATAAGATGGCATCTTATAAAACATTGCATTGAAATCGTATTTTGGATTCGGATTCGGATTCTTTTTAGTAGATAGAGATAATCTCTCAATTTCTCTGCAACGCTCAAGATTCTTTATGTCTTTCAATATGACCCATTCTTTATCACAAATATTTATAAAGAAGGATACTGCTTCACGATATATCTTTACTGTATCATTAAATATCTTGTTGTAATTTTTGATTTTTACTTTATACGATGAATATACTTTCATTGACAAATATCCTCCTCTCATTATATTATTCTCTATTTCGCTCACTTACTCATGACTAAAGTCACGAGTGTGCGTTCACAGTTACATCAAATCAGCCAACTCACTGAGTTCTGATCTATAATTATTTTTTAACTTAACGCAGCCAAAACTTTTGTGTCCTTTAAATACCTCGATTAAACGATTCATGCCAATGTTTTGAACATTAGTATCTTTCTGTTCAATTACGTCCCCTTCATAAATCTGTTTACAACCAGACTTACAACGTTGAATAATTGTTTTGAGAGTATAAACATCTAAGTTCTGACTTTCTGTGGAGAGTAAAATACTGTTTTCTGGACACTCCCAACCACGTATATTTGCAGTAGGAATAATTTCTAACATATCTCTATCTATCATATATTCAACTTGCTGAATATCTCCGAATTTAGATGAAAGTATGTTGCCAATAGAAGCAGAGTAAATTAATTTTGTAATATGGTCGCCCTTTTCAAACCCAAGTGTTTTTGCACCCTTTAATGGTTCATAAGAATAAATTACATAACATTTTTTATATCTGCCTTTTTCAATTTCCTGCATAATATAATTAAGTGGAAGAGTAGTTTTACCACTTCCTGCTTTGCCATATAACACAGTAATATCATTAGTGTTGATTGAATCCATAGCAAAAGCTTGGATATCGTCTAATGGTTTAAGTGTTCCAAACGAGTTTGATTTATAAGGTTTACACCTGATTGTTTGATAAGTTTCTCCATCCCATTTTAATTTATCAACAACGTTATTATTTAAATCTTTGAGAATGACATATTCGTTTGTTAATAAATTTAACGTGTTCTCGTTTAAGTTTTCATAAAAATGAGCCATTTTTTCTTCATTTAAAGTTACTTCACGATAACCTTTATAAATATCTGTATTATTCTCAGAAACACTTTTAACAGATAGGTTAAATATCTTACTTGCAATCATTTTGCACGCAATGTCATTAGTTACAAAAATTATTTCATCGTTTGAATATAATTTTTCGGCAAAAGAACAACATCCAACTATTTTTGTATCTGGTGTAATTTCCATATTATTAGCAAGTATGTGATTTTCAATAGTATTGTCATAAATAATTACATCATATTTATCCGTATTTTCGTCCAATAAATGTAAAACTTTTCTGGAATTATATTTAACTTCTTCGTCTTTTTTTGAAGATATTTTAATAGATTCTAGTTCTTCTAATGTTACAGAACTAATAATAAAATGATTTTCAAATGCATTATCTTTTAATTTTAAGATAGCATTTGTATCTAAGAAAAATTTCTTTCCGATGGTTTTCGACCACCTTTCCTTATATATTTCGTCTATCTGACGATTTTGTTTTTTCTGATTTTGTTTAAAGTTCTCAGGGCTCTTGGATTTTCTGTAAGATAATACTTTGGATGACGTGTTTTTGACTTATGAAGCATTTCGCTGTCACCAAATTTAAATCCCATAGAATTTAATTCTAAGGCTTCGTTTTTACTAATCTGAATTATGTTAATTCACATCCTTTATAATATATTTTCCACAAGTAGTGGAAGAGAACTGGCATAGCAGGATTTGAACCTGCAACTTTCGCATTAACAATGTGCTGAACTACCATTGTTCTATATGCCAAAAATGAAAAATCCCGTGTAAAACACGAGACTTTTATTTAATATGAGCTGAGATATTGACTCATTACACTAACGCCTACCATCGTTGGAAATGGTTTATCACACTGTCGATTAGACAGTAGTTAGCAACAACACCAATTTTGTGAAAATTGGCAAACTCTTACCACAAAGTATTATAGATTTTCTTTCTGCACATTCTTCCTTGCGAGATTCATAGGTTGCAGCCTATTAGAGTTGCACGTACTTGTACTTTCTCATATAACACCTTGCGAGTGTTACATGTCACCATATTGCAGGTGAATAAGTTGTTTTTCTCTCTGTGGTCGTACACACTTTTGCTGTTTTGTAATTTTCTTTTAAATATTATTTACCCAAAATAATTTGATTTCTTTCAAAAGTATGTACTTATTATGGACGATGAGGTGTACATTTGACCATCCGTACCTTTTGAGTACAGCCCAATCATCACCATCCTGCTCGGATTGCGATCTCCTTACTTTTTGATTCCATCCCTGTTTTTCAACTTAAGAGATATTACCAAAATCCTACTAGCAGTTACACTTGCGGCATTCCCACCAATAGTACACAAATCATACCCACATTTCTGCGTTACTACAGTGCCTATTTCAAGACACCCACCAATCAACCATATTCGCCAACAGTTGTCCTTGAATAGAAGGTTGGGCGTAGATTTTATGTGTTTTCCGTTAAACTGTATTTCTACAGTCGCAGCTTTGTAATACGACAAAACCACTTTATACATGTCGCCATGCTTATTTTGAGATTTAACATCTCCTGATCCGAAACCAACCAGTCCTACAAAAGTAGGAGAGTTGCTGAAGCACAGGAGTCGAACCTGCTATTACATGGTTATGAGCCATGTGTGATAATCCGTTTCACTCGCCAGCAATAATATTTAGAGAATAGTCGGCAACCATACTACCAGAACAGTAGTACAGTCACCAACAAGAAAAGAGTACACAATATGAATAATTGCGTGAATTAATGTCACTTAAAACAAAGTATGTAATTAATACCCTATAGGCAAAGTTTTATCTATAAATTTTAGTCTGTAATGCTACTTGAAAAGTAGCAAAACAGACATACAAAGATTGTCGGTTTGTTTCTTCCAAGACAATCGTTTTTGTATTTGAAATTGTATATATGTTACTATATACCATTCAAAGAAAAACGAATTTTTTGTAAAAAATGCACAAAAAAGCCTTGTTTTTAAGGGGAAAATGGAGTTTTCTATTTATCGACAAAAATCAATTTCTCGTCTTATTTTTATATTTTCTATCAGATTCTAATTGTTTTTCTTCCGCACATTTTTTACAATACATTTTTTTATTTCCTGTATCTTTTATCTTTTTTCCACAGCATTTGCATTGCTTATAACCCTTTTTAAAATTACCTATATATTGATTTCCAATATTTTCAAATTTAATGATTTTATAAGCGATGTCATCATTAGTGTCGCTTAAATCAACTCTTATATTAAGATTATTTACCTTTTTACCAAAATGAATATACCCATTGCTATATAATTCATATAGTAATTTATTCTTTTTCTCAGATGAGAGAGTAACGTTAGCAAGTTTAAATACTTCAGAAAGACCTTTTAAGTCTTTTTTATTTATCCAGCCTTCACAATTCATATATCTTGCTATAGCAAATAATGTAAACATAAATTTCTTTTGGCGATCATTTGGAAGAGATTCCACGACTTTTAATTCTTTTTCATAGATAGGAACGTATTCAAGTTCCCTAAAGAGATTCTTTGATTCTGATTCATATAGCTCAGTGCATGATTTTTTGATTTTATTGGCATATCTATATTCTTGATAACCTTCAATATTAAATTCAAGCATCTTTTGCTTGACTATATCAATTAGCGCGTTTGGATTTTTCCCTCTGTCAAAATAATATTTGGTAATCAGTGTTATTAGATATCCATTCGAGATATTGTCTGGTTTGTTGCCAGACGCTAATACCTCTCTAATATATTTTTTTTCATTCAGTATATACAAAATTTTCCTCCATTTCTTCTAAACGTTTAATAATTAGTTCTCCTATGCAGTCCCAACAAAACTGCCGATTACCCCTATATCCATAAGTAATATCAAGAATAATGTTCATACGCTCATCATCGTTTGGACAAATTATTTTTGCCTTTTCTTTGATAAAATTACACAAATATTTCCGATTTTCGTTTGCAGTCATCTTATCATTCAAATGCTGTTTCTTTTTGTAAGATGCAACACATTCACAATAATATTGTTCGAGTTCTCGAAGTGCTTGTCTATGTTCTTCAGTGCAACGTCTTTTTACCTTTAACACGTTATAGTCAAAAGAAGAGTCTTTATGTAATTGAGACTTGTAACCATCTAATTGACTTTCAACATATTTACAAATTTGATTCATAGAACAGTTCCCTGTACCAACTGGCATTTTTCTCTCGTACCAGAAAAGAAAATCTTTTTGATCTTCTGTAAGATGGTCATTATTATACAAATCTTTAATAGAGCATTTATAGATAGCATAACACTTGGCATTACTCTCTTTGATATATTGCTTATATTGTCTTTTAGTCTCATCGTAAACATAAATCATAAAATATGGTTTTCTGTATGCACAAAGGGACTGCAAATATTTATTCTCTCCGCAAGCACCTAAATTATACCAACTGCTTTCCATAGGCTTTGCAATGATTCCCTTGATTTTATCCAATTCATTCTGTTGATAGAGCTGACCACATTCAATTCTGTATTCCAATTCTTTATATTCAGGCGAATTTTTCTTGAAATGAGATTGAACTTCCATCATAGATGTGACATAGTTTGTAATTGTTCCAACTTGATTTCCCATACCTGCTTTATTTGTCTTTTTAACAGCAGCTTCGGTAACAACAATTTTTTCTGCATTTCTTTGAACACATTCAATAGCGGGTAAATATCTATACCTTCTTTTCATAATTGGATTATTAGTAGAAAAATTCAGATCCGAGTCCCAATCTTCCCCATTCTCAGCCATACAGAACGAATCCCAACCATTTATAATCATTATAGTGTTCATGTATTGATACCAATATTGGCATTCTTCTGAGTTATTAACACTACACATGCGAATATTATTGTGACTTGTCATTGGACTTCTAAAAAGAACAATTTCTTCCTCATTTTTATCAATCCAGAATTTAGAATAACACTCATTTGCTTTTAATAAACCAGTAACTTTCAATCCACAAATAGATTGCATAAGAGCAAATGGATCACCACTTGCGATCTGATAATTACCGTTTACAAATAATTTGCCGATTTTTGCATCATTCATTTTCTTTTTGATGTATCTATGTACTGAATCTATTACATATGGATCTCCTAACATATATTCACTTGTATATAAAGCATGTTGCCATGAATTTACATCTGTGTTTTCATTGATTCCAAGAAACTTAATAGTAGAAGAGTAGTCACCACACATCGCATCTTTTAGATATTTGATCGTTGGCGCACACAACTCCTCAATATCTTCATCTGTAAATTCATACGACTGAAGATACTGGTAATTCAATTCTCTCTGTTCCTCAAGAACATGTGGTGAAATTTTTGTTACGGAAAATCCGTATCCACATTCCTTATATGCATTCACATATTGCTCAATGTTATCATACGCCCCCCATAATTTGAGAGAAGATTCTGTAATAATCATCTCACATTGACGAATATCTTGAATATTACCCCAAATATCTTCAATCATATAATTTCCATTATTATATTTTTCAATAAATTCATAAATAGGAAACGGATAGAGCATTCCTTTGAGCCATGCATTTCTTAAACATACACCACCGGGAATATAATCAAGACCTAACGATTCAGTTACCCGCTGCATATATTGAATAGTACAAAGATTAAAACCGTCTGATACATTATTTTCAAGAGGTTTATTTTTAATAAATTCTCTTGTTGGTTCTTTTGAACCATCGCTATCGTCAAGTGATATAACATCTGCAAAATATTGTGTAATACAATCTTTTACAACTAAAATCCCATGCGGATCACAAATTGGTTGTGAAGCTGAACATGTTAATGCTTTGTATGCTTCATATTTTGCTGGCACTAATTTTACTTTTGGGTTTCTTTTACATTCACATAGTTCATTTAACTTGTCTATATATTGTGAATTACAAAAGAGAAGAGTATTATTTTTCAATCCTCCTGTTGTTCCAACAAAACGTCTATAGTTTATTCCATTAACAGTTATACCTTTTTTACCAGTTGCTCTTGCAAAATCTGTTTTTCTATCTATTACGATTTGAATAAAAATTTTTGAAAAATCTATTTCATTTATATTCTTATGTAATATTTTATTTGCCATAATCAAGAAATGTCTTCCTTGAAACAATGAAATTAATTCTTGATATTTAAAGGCTTCCTTTTCTGTAATCTGTAAATCCCAATTAGAATATTTTAATTTATTTGTTCCAATTTTAAAAATTTCGTATTGAGGTACGCTAATACCAGCCATATATCCTCCTTTTATGTTATGCTTTTATAAGTATTTTTTTATTTTATTTAACATGAATTCAACATTATCACCGTTAAATTCAATTTGAATATCATCGTGACTGTACCAAATTTTATATTGACAACTAAATTCCATACAAATTTCATTGATCTTTTTAATAACAGATGTTTTACTGGATTCTGTAAATTTCTTTGGAATAGTGGCATAACAATCATATTCATCGACAACTTCTTCAGTATTTCCACAAGTAATCTTACTATGTCTAATTCTTGAAGTAGTGATATATTTTAAAGTTTCTTTATAACGTTTCTTAATAGTTCCATCTTTCTTTTGAAAACAATACATGATTAATTCCTTTCTACATTTTTCAAAAACGACACATTATTCATCCATAGTTTTAACTTCATAACCCAACCATTCAAGTTCATCTTTGGTGGTAGACATACATTGATAATGGGCTGTCATTCCAAGCCAATTAACAACATAATCATCGCCAACGCAGATATAATCATTACAAAAATGGCAGCGGTTACTAGTTTTATGTGGTCGTTCATAGTTGGGACAACCCGGTACGCACGGTATTTGATGACATATTTCACACATATTACTTTTCTAACCACACTTTCCAATAACCGTCACAATATTTTGTCTTTAAATTGTTATAATGAAATTTAAGAAGTTCTTCGATTTGATATATGTAATAACAATAGTCAACTTGTCCACTTCGAATATTTGATAATATATCATTAATAAATGAACAATAAGATTGCCAATTAGTACAACCATAATATGCACCTTGCGTTTCTTCATTCCATATTCCAGATTCCTTAGAATATTTCCCTGTTAATTTTTTAATATTGGTAGGATGAGGCTTAATAAATAATTTCCTTACATTAAATTCTTTTTGCCATTTGTCATCAGTAAGATTGGAAGAGGGTCTTCCGTTAGTATTTGAAATAATTCTCATTTCTTTTAATTCTTCAAGTGTCATTTGTTTATATTTTTCCTCCATTTCTTTTTCTTTTTTCTTTTTCAATAAAACATTCTGAAGTAATTCAGCTTCTATCTGATTATTTATTCTCTTTTTGTTTGGTGTATTTGTTGAGAAATCGTTTATATCAATAATTCCTCCAAAATTGTTATGTCTATTATTTTCAAGTCTTTTCAAGTTTTTTAATTTCCTTTCTATATTTAATTTTTATTTTTTGTAAATTTTTTTCGAAGTGAAGATGATGAGATTGTAGAAGTAGTAGATGATTACATATTATTATTCTCTGCTTGGTTGAGAATTTTGTTTAATCCATTGAATCGGATTATTTATTTCCTCCTTTAATTTCTCCAAACGAATCTACGTTATAGATTTCCAACATCTTTGCAATAGCCCATTCAATTTCCTGTTCATATCCTTTTTTATTAAGTACATATATATTAGGTACATTTTGTGGAGGTTTCTTTGAATCAGGTTGAACACTACCAACTTCTTTTTTGATTAGAAGTGGTTTTTTGTCACCAATTGAAGAAGTTAGACACTGAATACATTGATTAATTGTATCTTTTGACATAGAAAGCTCTTTCGACATAGAATCTATACTTTTAAAAAATGCTTCTGGTTTAGATTCAGGGTTTGTCATAGTTTCATTACCATTTTTATCTCTTTGTCGCACATAAATATATGAATTGATATATAGGAATGCCATTAAGATATTCTCTTTATTAATACTAGATTCATTCATCATAATAAAATCAAGTTGAGACGATGTGATTTTTGAAAACTTATCAACGGTATCAAAATTTTCAGGAATAATTTTAATTTCAATTCCAGTATCATATCCTATAGAATCAAGGTCTTGTTTTATTTCAATCATCTTATTATTAACCATATATTCTAATACATCGAGAATTTCGTGAAATGCTTTTGGTTTATGTTTGGTTGTTTTATAGCCATAGAATTCCATTACTTTACGAATAGTAATCCAGCTATAGTCTTCATATGATCTGTATTTATCTATAAGTATGTATGTAATATAAAATTTCCTACTAACCCCATATTTTGTTTTGATGTTCCCTTGGATATAGCCATTTGGGAAACGTGTAAAATATTCTATTTTTTGTTGCAATTAAAAATCCTCCTTTATAGACATTTATTTATTCTCTGTTGTGGATTAAATAATAGAAGTGTCTTGACGAGCGTTCAGCAAATTACACTTTTATGTATGTTTAATTTTGAAATATGAGAATTTTGACTACACTTTTATGTAGGTCAACTGAACTGAAAGAATATATACAACTTATTTAATAAGACAGACTATTCGTAATTTATTCACTACGTTCATAAATTACTCTTTTTAAATTTTGTTTAATTGTTATTGGTTGATTCAATAAGTTGTTTTATTTTTCATTTATATTATTCTCCATCCATTTCATCAATAGTTATATATTTGCTGCTAATACATCAAATATATTTTCTCTTTTTTGATTTGGTTCTACCTGAAGATTAAATCTATTCATTAATGATAGAAGAGTACAATCAAACATATCTTTTATATCTTTATAATAATTAATAACATCTATTGCATAAGGATTTGTTTCCAATCCAAATTCCTGTTTATACATTTGTACATAATCATTAACTTCAATGTCATATGTATCTTCTGTTTCTTGTATTACTAAATGAATAATATCTGATAATTTTAATTCTTCATTAGAGTTACTATTTACGAAATCCATTAAAACTCTTAGTTTTTCAAATATTTTTGTTTTCCAACGTGAATATTTCTTCTCAGGAATTGCTTTCTTTGTAGATTCTTCTTTTAATATGTTTATATCTTGTTGCATTTGCAACAAAGTAGAAGTGAGAGTAGTCAAGTTATCTACTAATGGTTGCATATTTGGAGTTGTATTAAAGTTATTGTGTCTATAATTTTCCACAATATCCCATACCCAATCCATGAAGAGGTTAGCGTTTCTTTGTCGAGACCAACGGCATATTTCCATTATTCCTCGCTCTGTATAAAGCATTGTGTTATAACATTTTCCGTCAGTAGCCCTCAGTTTGGTGGTAACTGATAATTCATTTAGCCTATCTCTATGTTTAGAGTGAATATTATCAATTGCTTTCTGTGGATTAGCATATTCCAATGCTTGCCCAATTTGTTCTCTTGTAAGAAGTATGTCATCATTTGTATTTCTGTAGAAGTTACATGGTAAATTATTGAATGTTTCCGTTGTGATTAATTTTAAACTCATAAGATTTTCTCCTTTTGTTTTACATAGTTTTATTCTTATATTTATATATTTTGTTAATATTTTTTGACAAAGAAAAAGACAGACTGAATTATCAACCTGTCTTTCTATCTTACTTAAACTTATTTGTTTTTATCACTCTGTTTCAATTATATTTTCAGCTATTAACCAATTGGATTCTGGTTTTGCTATTAACCTTGCATCCATATATGCCATTTCCATTGATAAACAAGTAGTTGCTTGATAATATCCATTTTTCATTAAATTTAAAACTAATGCGATACTAGGATTTTTATTTTTACCAAAATATAATGGAATAAGAAGCTGTATTTTATTTTGATAATAATGTGGAACAGCTAATTTATAATTTGCAGTTACTTTCTGAATTGCTTTGGTTATAACTCCACTTAATGTCTCTAATGGAGTGTCACTATTTTTAATTGAATCTGGTAAACGCTGAGATGTATTTAAATCATCAAGAATATGTTTATAATTAACATTTATTTTGTAATGCCAATTGAATACTAATCTATCAGGATTAGAAAAATAATCTGCCCTTTCAGGAAAATCACTTTCTATGTCCATGCTTCCTAATTCGTATTCATCTTTAAATCCTTTAAAGTACCATCTAGCAGCATTTTCTGCTGTATTTTTATTTAGCTCACCATAAACATAAATAGGAACATAATAATGTGAAAATAATCCGGTATTAAATACACAATATGTATCTGTTTCAATAACTTTTCCTTCATCCTGTAATTCATTAAACGTGTATTTTAAATAATTTTTTAATATTGAGTTGTCTTCTTTATCTTCAAAACTCCATTTTTCAGGTAAAGCCTTTTCAGCAAGTGCTTGTATTTGAGCATTATAATCTCCCCAATACATGTAATCGTAAATATCCATATAATTATTAACCTCCTTATCATTTATTCCAATACTATCATTTTTGTCCACATAAGTAAATGCTTCACTATAGTCCATTTAAAAGAACCTCCTTAAATTTATTTTGTTTATATAATTATTCTCTTTTTTCTTTTATTTTTGATGTTGTATTACGCAAAGTGAATGGAATTGTACATAATATACAAAAATAAATCTAATTATAAAATATATTTGTGAAACATACACAAAGATAATTTGGTAGGAATATAATTGTGACGTAAAAAATGGTGCCTAATTTGTGATTTTAGAGATTAAGTGTTCACTTTATTGATTAAGATACAAAATTAAAATTTGGTGGTATTTTTTGCTTTGTGATAAGCGTGGTTAAATGAATGAGGATTTTTGGTGTTATTTTTACATAATTATGAGCCATAAAATAGATTTTTTCTATATAAATAATGAATATATAGGGTATTTATTTGATGTTTCTGTATAGTTTTTGACAACCCCCCCTGTAGGGATAAGAATAACACAAAAAGTGTTATCGAAGAAGATACTTATAAATAAGGAAAAACTCGATTTTTGAACTGGATTTTGGAAATTTGGATTTTCAATTTCGGGGTTGTGAAGTGGTTAAAAGGGTTGATTTTTAAGGGATTTGACGATAAAGGGTACGATAAAGGATTTAAGATAGAAAATATCGAGTTTGGGCTTGAATTTAAAGGTTTGGTGGAGATAAATTTTTAAGTTGGTGTGTAGATGAACTTGCTATACACAATTACTGAAATAATAAGCACTTAAATGGTTTTTGCCACCCCCTATTTTTACCATATTGAAAACTACAAAAAATAAGCATTTTTGGAAGTTTTGAGCCGAAACAATCTAAAATTTTTTTGTGCTATAGTGTTTGCAAGCTCAACGGCAAGTGGTTAAGTCGTTGAGTGAAAAAATATTAAATAATTTTAAGGAGGAATTAACCATGAAAACATTATCGAATGCAGTAATCATTAATGGAGTATCTTACACAATCAACGCAACAGAAGCAAAGAAAGTCGCTGAACTTTTAGGGCTTGAGACACCCAAGAGTAATCAGAAGGCTACACCAAAGGCTGAAAAATCTGAACCAAAGACCGAAAAACTTAAAGAATCTACACGGCTTGTAGGCTCATTAGAGCAAGACGGTACTTTTGTTCGTACAGTCAAAGATGCATTTATCAGTTCAAAAGCACGATATGCTATCAAGATGTCAGCGACTGAAATGGGTGCTACTAAACTCGGCAAGGGCAATAAAACTTACGATTTTTTGGCTAAAAACGACAAGTACGTTCAAGTATATCAGTTCAAGACAGTAGAAGATGCTACAAAGTTTATGGACAATCAGCAGAGTCGTATGGCTAAATAACTCGACTAGGCGAGTATAAACCGTGTTAAGCCTAGTGCGTTACTCCCCTTAATGGGGAGTAGGTCACAGATTCTACATCTATCAATCTGCGATGGGTTCTCCATTCGCTCTATTTTTTGACCTAAATTTTCGTCAAAAAATTAGCTCTAAAATCAACCCAATACATAACATTAAACAAAATAAAATCGTGATAAGCCGTAGAAGTACGTCAGACGTTCCCAAACGGTCTATTAAAATTACCCAAAATTCAGATACGCAATATATAAGTCTGTATGTGTGTTTTAACAGATAAACCTACTCGTGCCGTCAACACATATACATAAAATATGACTGAGAAAGGTGGTGTGCGTGAATAAGTAGGAATAAATAGACTTTAGGTTGCTCTGCCAAGTATAGTATTGACTTACATTTTCGTCAAACACATACAAGAATGAGCGTCATACGTTGGATATAGTCGTATAGGGCTGACAAGGAAGTTACGAAGCTTCACCAAGGAACTAGGTCAGCGATTGTATAACTCTACAATCGGGAAAACTCGGTAAATTGAGCAAGAAGTGGTGTCAAGTGACGAGTACACTAAACATAATGTTTGGAAACATTATCACATAGTATCTTGGTACAAATATGTTGGAATGATTGACACAATTCCACATCAAAATATCCATACGAGTAAACGACAACTCAGTAATTCGTTAGGAGAAGTCTGTTATTTGAGCATAATAATTTAACGCTTACGAGATATAGTGCAAGATAGTAGTTATTTTAATATTATTACAATCTAATAAAAAGTTTGTAATTAACGTTATTATAAATATTATTTTGTTCCCTGAAAGCAGAAGTATTGATTATTATATGAGAATTGAATTGATTACTTAGTTGTACGAGCGAGCGGATATTGGTAATACACAAGAGCCAATGGTAACATTGATACATTTAACCAATGTATTTGCATTGAATACATCTGTCTGTATTCGTGTATGAGGTATGAGCAGTACAATCCCTGCCTGTAAAACCTATATTCCTATTAAGGATGACAGTATATTCTGTAATCAATCGAAATGTATGAGTGTATGTGGTTTGACACGCATATTTAACACATAAAGTCATTGATAAACTGTAATGTCTTGTAATCAGTTGTATAAAACAGTGGTTGAAATACCAAAGATATTCGTAACAGTTGGAGCGAATTAAAATAATAAACTGTTGACTGTATAAGGGTTAGTTACCGATTAAATGGTGTTTAAAGGTGGAAATTATAGTAGCTAACAACTACATAGTTTTCGTGGGTTCAAATCCCACAAGCACTTTAAAATACCTATGCAATCTATCTGAAATGTATGGGTGTGGCACAACAATTCTTGAAAAGCAAGTGAGTGTCAAACGGAGATAGTGACTTTTATGGTTCAAAATGTAAACCGTTATTTTTATACTCAAAATTAAAGGAGGTAAAGGCAAATGTATCAAAAAACATTCAAAAATGGACATACAATATCCACGTTTCCGTGCAACAACGGATATGCAACGGCACTATACGGAAAATACGGAAATCAGTTACAGCTACGATTCACTACAAGCGAAAAGGAAGCAAAGAAAAATCATAATAATCTAATAACATTGGTTTCATAAAAGGAGAATATAACTATGTCAGAATGGAAAAAGCAAATAAGAAAGATATGCAGGGATTTCTGCCTACCAAAAGAAACTTATAACAAAATTGTAAAAGAGACGGAGAAAAACAAAAGAGAGATGCCACGATTTTACAACGGAGATAAAGACAAATATATGTATGATGTGGCATATTCTCAAACAAAATCATACATAATGAAAGCATATTAAGGAGGAAAGGAAAATGACAAGGAAAGAACGAAAAGAGCAACTACGCAACAGATACTGTGCGATAGCAAGTGGAATATTAATAGCAGGTTTTATAATTGGAGCTGTGTGTAACGACCAAAATAATACATATGCAATTCAATCGGAAGGCAAGACAGAGCATTATAAATATGTAACTGAATACAAAAATAATGCGACTTATATTGGAGACTATAACTTTCTTGACAAAAACGGAAATACATGGAAGGCAACTGGTGAATACAAGAAAGGCAAAGAGTATACTCTTATAATGCACGACAACGGAACTAAAAATAATATAACAGATGATGTTATATTGGAAATCAGATAGGAGGCAATGTAAATGAGATATGGAGATTTTTTTAATATTGCAAAATATGGAAATGAAAATTGGAGAGGTGGCTATACTCAAAAGGAAGTTGCTTGTAATGCTTACAATTACCTCGTTGAGTTTGAATATTCAAAGACAAAATCCAAAGTAACGCACCTCATATCATCTTTATTGGAATTGCTTGACGAAGACAGTGATGATGAGTGCAAATATTGGGCAAGTGAAATAAGAAAGGAGTTAAAATTATGTCAGGTAGAAATGTAAAACACCCTTGTATTAACTGCGTTTATTTTGAAACGTGTGGAGAAAAATCACGGACTGCACCTTGTAAAGGCAGACAGACAAAAATAGAACAGAAAGAAAATAAGGCAACTGCAAAATAATGTAGTTGCTATTTTTATATAAAAATTAATTTTAAGGAGGACACGAATATGTGTAAAAGAGTTTATTTAACAGCGAAAGAAGCAGAAAAGGAAATGCAGGAAGCACGGAAATCAGACGGATTTACAGGAAAAATGGAAACAGATTACATTGCCCGAATGATTAAAGATGCCAAAAGAAACAGTATGGTTGGAGATAAGTTACAACTTGTAGTTAATCCAATATACATACATATACCAGAATGGCAGAGAAGATTAAAACTTGCAAAAGCATATACTATAGGCAACTCATACAACAAATATAAATGGGATGTGCCAAAAGTATTGTTTTATAAAGGTAAATTGTGGGTTATTGATGGTCAGCATAGAATTTACGGTGCATTTAAGGCAAATATGGATTCTGTAGTTATTGAGATTATGGAATGTTCACTTGAAGAAGCAATTGACTTATTTATAAATCAGACAAAAGATAGGTCAGGAATGCAACCAATGGATATTTATAAGGCAGCAATTGCAGGACACAAGGCAGATTATATTGCATTGCAGGAAACTTGTCATAAACATAATGTGGCAGTAAAGGGAGACGAAGATATATCTAATGTGGTAGGAACTCTCACATCTATTTCAGATGGAATTAGCTTGATTAGAACAAATCCGGAACTGTTTAATTCAATGCTTTCATTACTTGGAAAACTTGAGTGGAATGGATACGCTGATTCTTATAATGGAAAGGCATATACCGCTAAAATTATACGTGCTTTAAAAATGGTATACGCATATTTTGATGGCAGAACAGAAGAAATGGAAGATGCATTATTGGAACATTGTAAAGGAACAGAGTTCTTTGTAGAAAATGTCATAGACAAAACACAGGCACAGATTTTTGATTATCTGTCTGGAATTGTACGTTATGAGATGGAAAGTCCTTTGACACAGAAAAAGAGAAACAAGAAAACGAAAACAACAAAGGTTTCTGCAATGTAGATAAGAGAATATATGTATATAAAACTGAGATAACGGCTATACGGTCATATTGAGAAAGGAAGTGAGATTTATGTCAGGTAGATTACCGGGAATTCCAACACGGAAATTTGTAAATGCATTGGAAGAAAAAGGATTTAAAAAAGACAGGTGTAACAGTGGGCACGATATTTATGAGCGAACCATCACGGAAAGTGTATCAGTTCCTATTCATTCAAAAGAAATCAAGGGAGCTGTTGCAAGAAAAATATCAAAAAAATATGATTTAGGATTGTATTAAAAGGAGGAAATCAGAATGAAAATAAAACCTAATTTTCACACATATATAAAATTTACGATAAAAACGTATTACAGTATTGAAAATTATTTTACGGAAATCAACACAAGAGAAGATATTATATTGCAAATTAATGACGCATTAATGGAAGATGCATTTTGTGATGAATACGATATTATAAATTGGAATATTGTGTCAGCGGATTATGTACAAAGCAGAGAAAAGGCGATTACAATTTACGAAAAAATGTTCGGTGTATCTCCTTATGAAGACTCGACACACGGAGAACACGTAACATTAGAGAATATTGTAGATATGATTTATTATAATTTAAATGAAAAAACGGAGGTGTGATATGAAAGAAAATCATAGAGAAATATTAGTGGTATCAAACGCAAAAGGTAAAAAGTTCTCTCTTATTGAAACAGATAATAATTATATTGTTGCTTGTGGATACTCTGCTTTAGAAAGATGGGGTAGACAGTGGGAATATGGTGTGTATTATATGTTTTCAAACGACAAAGAGAAGTTAGTTGCACTTAATAAAGCAACTGAAAAGCTATTTGAAAAGGTAAATGAGAATTATATTTCACGTTGCAGATTAGAAGAACTTGCGACACTCTTTAAGGACGGACTTATCTCTGATGATAGAGAAAGTGCGTTAGAATACTTTGATGAGTGTTGTGAGATGTCAGAGGAAGAGAAAACTTTCTTTGGCATTGAAGAAGATAGTCCAATAGCAAATACAAAGTTTGAAAACCCAATGTACAACAAGGGTTATGACGATGGATTCTCTGATGGGGCAAACAGTGTAGAGGAGGATTAACATGGAACGCAGAAAAGTGTTATTTACAGATGGGATGTCTGATGACTTCCTTTTAATCATAACAGATGCACCAAAGACAGCTATAGAAGAATACTGTCAGTGGCATGTTGAGCAAATGGAAAATGGTTGGAAAAACTGCGAGACTTTCCAAACATTGAAAACAAAATACTGTGTCAAAGAGTTGCTTGATAGCGAAATTGATGATAAGGAAGATTTGGAATTAATTGGCTATGATGAGTGCTATGATTTTAGCACTTATCATGCAGAGTAAATGGATATTTCATTAGAAGAAAGGTAGGTAAATAAAATGGATAAATTAAGAGTATGGTGGATTCCACAAGCAGGTGCAACAGAGGATGCGTTTTATATTCCTGTAGAAACAGTTGAAGAAGGCAAAAAAGTAATGGATATGTTAGCAGCATATGATGCATATCAAAGACAGAATAGAATTAAGCCTGATTATTGTAATTGCGGTG
>ENA-OPTB01000015-OPTB01000015.1-human-gut-metagenome-genome-assembly--contig:-NODE-15-length-158287-cov-6.679022_pt1 | contig 158287 bp, 123 predicted proteins | sample MGYA00241810_ERZ501911 | MGnify/ENA primary metagenome ERZ501911 (study PRJEB25962, sample SAMEA2042304) | human gut metagenome | biome: human gut; feature: human-associated habitat; material: faeces... | reverse complement strand
AAGCCGGCAGCAGGCAAAGGCTTTGCAGCAGAAGCTCCGGCAAAGGATACGGAAAAGCGCAGAGACGATCGCCGTCTTAACCAGCAGGAGCGCGACAAGAAATCGAGAAGAGACGCGATTTACGAAGAAGACGGCGCAGCAGCACTGAAAAATGCAAAGAAGGCAGGACGCTTTATCAAGCCCGAACCCAAGCCGGTTGAACAGGAAGAGCAGATCAAGGTGATCGTGCTGCCGGAATCCATTACCATCAAAGAACTGGCTGAGAAGATGAAGTTACAGCCCGCAGCCATCATCAAGAAGCTGTTCCTGGAGGGCAAGATTGTAACTGTGAACCAGGAAATCTCCTATGAAGACGCGGAAAACATCGCAATCGACTACGACATCATCTGCGAGAAGGAAGTCAAGGTTGACGTCATTGAAGAGCTGTTAAAAGAGGATGAGGAAGCAGACGAGGATATGGTTTCCAGACCGCCTGTCATCTGTGTTATGGGTCACGTTGACCACGGTAAAACCTCCCTGCTGGATGCGATCCGTAAGACGAATGTAACAGACCGCGAGGCAGGAGGCATCACGCAGCATATTGGTGCGTACACCGTACAGATCAATGGTCAGGCGATCACCTTCCTGGATACGCCCGGACATGAAGCGTTCACTGCAATGCGTATGCGCGGCGCGAATGCGACCGATATTGCAGTTTTGGTTGTTGCGGCAGACGACGGCGTAATGCCCCAGACGGTAGAAGCAATCAACCATGCAAAAGCTGCCGGAATTGAAATTATCGTTGCAGTCAACAAGATAGATAAGCCAAGTGCCAATATCGACAAGGTTAAGCAGGAGCTCTCAGAGTATGAGCTTATCCCGGAGGATTGGGGTGGAAGCACAATATTCTGTCCTGTATCTGCACATACTAAGGAGGGTATCGACAATCTCCTTGAGATGATTCTTCTCACAGCAGAGGTGCTCGAGCTCAAGGCTAATCCTGATAGAAACGCAAGAGGTCTCGTAATTGAAGCACAGCTTGATAAAGGCCGTGGTGCGGTTGCCACAGTGCTTGTACAAAAAGGAACACTCCATGTCGGAGATCCTATCGCATGCGGAAGCAGCTATGGTAAGGTAAGAGCCATGATTGATGACAAGGGCCGCAGAGTAAAGGAGGCTAAGCCTTCTACACCTGTAGAGATACTTGGACTAAACAGTGTGCCTTCAGCAGGAGAGACATTTGTGGCATGTGATTCAGAGAAGGAGGCAAAGGCATTCTCTGACACATATATTTCAGAGGAAAAGAATAAGCTCATTGAGGATACAAAGGCAAAGATGTCACTTGATGATCTGTTCTCACAGATTCAGTCCGGCAATATGAAGGAGCTTGATATCATCGTAAAGGCAGATGTACAGGGTTCAGTTGAAGCTGTTAAACAGAGTCTTGTCAAGCTTTCAAATGAGGAGGTTGTGGTCAAGGTCATCCATGGCGGCGTTGGTGCCATCAACGAGTCAGATGTTATCCTTGCATCAGCATCAAATGCAATCATCATTGGCTTTAACGTCAGACCGGATCCTGTTGCCAAGGCTACAGCAGACCGTGAGGGCGTAGATATCAGACTTTACAAGGTCATCTACAATGCAATCGAGGATGTATCTGCTGCCATGAAGGGTATGCTTGATCCTGTATTTGAGGAGAAGGTTATCGGACATGCGGAAATCAGACAGATTTTCAAGGCTTCAGGCGTTGGAAACATTGCAGGTTCATATGTGCTTGACGGATTTATGGAGAGAGGCTGCCGTGTCAGAATTAGCAGAGAGGGTGAGCAGATATTCGAGGGAGACCTTGCTTCACTCAAGAGATTCAAGGATGACGTCAAGGAGGTCAAGACAGGCTATGAGTGTGGTCTTGTATTTGACGGATTTAATGATATTCAGGAATTCGATATAGTTGAAGCTTACAAGATGGTAGAGGTTCCGAGATAATCATATATTGGTTATCTTGAATTAATGCAGCTATTCGGATAGTTACGGTTTAATATAAAAAGAAAGCGGGATTATATGAGAAAGAACAGCATAAAAAATATTCGTATCAACGAAGAGGTAATGCGTGAACTGTCAAATATCATACGCGGTGAGATAAAGGATCCGCGTATCAATCCCATGACAAGTGTTGTTGCTGTCGAGGTGGCACCTGATTTAAAGACAGCAAAGGCTTATATCAGTGTGCTTGGTGACAAGAAATCACAGGCTGATACACTTGCAGGACTTAAGTCAGCGGAGGGATATATACGCAGAACTCTCGCAAAGAACATCAATTTAAGAAATACACCTGCCATTACATTTATCATAGACCAGTCTATAGAGTATGGTGTTGAGATGTCTAAAAAGATTGATGAAGTAACAAAAAATCTCAAAGAGGATTAACAAAGAGGATTGATTATGACAGAGATTGATTCTATTTTAAAGGATGCACAATCAGTTGCCGTTTCCGGTCATGTGAGACCGGACGGCGACTGTGTCGGCTCAACACTTGCTGTATACAACTACATAAAGGATTATTATCCTGATATAAAGGCAAGGCTTTATTTAGAGCCAAGCCCAAACATCTTTAAGTTTATGCAAAGAGCAGATGAGATTGACAGCAGCTATGCGGATGATACAGTATACGATCTGTTCATAGCATGTGATTGCAGTGACACAGGCAGACTGGGAAGTGCAGCTAAGTATTTTGAGTCTGCAAAAAGGACACTTTGCATAGATCATCATGTTACAAACGGGGCCTTTGCAGACGCAAATTACATCTTTCCGGATGCGAGCTCAACCTGTGAGCTGGTGTTCGAGCTTCTGCCGAAGGAGCGCATCACAATACAGATAGCAGAGTGTATTTACACAGGCATGGTGCATGATACAGGCGTGTTCCAGTATTCATGCACTTCAAAAAAGACTATGGATATTGCAGGAACCCTGATGGAGATGGGCATTGATTATTCAAGGATAATCGATGATACATTTTATACAAAGACATTTGCTCAGAACAAGATTATGGGGCAGGCACTTTTGAATGCTGCTTTGTATCTGAATGGTGATGTTATATTGTCTGCAGTATCGCGCGCTGAGATGGAGAAGTACAACGTACTTCCAAAGCATCTCGATGGTATTGTAAATCAGCTGCGCGTGACAAAGGATATAAAGGTTGCTGTATTTCTCTACGAAAATGAGGATGGTACCTACAAGTGCAGTCTGCGCGTAAACGGTGATTACGATGTGGCAAAGGTTGCGTCAGTATTTGGCGGCGGTGGACATGTAAAGGCCGCCGGATTTACGATTGAAGGACCGCTTGAGGAGGCAACAGACCGCATCCTTACGGCAATTAAGGATAATATTTAGGGAGAGATTCTTGGGCAGATGGTTAATGGAATAATCAATGTATACAAGGAAAAGGGCTATACAAGCTTTGACGTTGTGGCAAAGCTTCGAGGCATATTCCACCAGAAGAAGATTGGTCATACAGGTACACTTGATCCTGATGCGCAAGGCGTCCTTCCGGTCTGCCTTGGAAAGGCAACCAGAGTGTGTGACCTTTTGACAGATAAGGATAAGGTCTATAAAGCTGTGCTGCTTTTAGGACAGGAGACAGATACACAGGATATTTCAGGGCAGGTCATAAATCAGGCTAAGGTCAATGTGACTGAGCAGGCGGTGTATGATGCAATATCACAGTTTATTGGCAGACAAAAGCAGGTGCCGCCAATGTACTCGGCTCTGAAGGTCAATGGGAAAAAGCTCTATGAGCTTGCCAGGGAGGGCAAGGTTATAGAGAGAAAAGCCAGGGATATCGAGGTGTTTGATATCAAGGTTAAAAGCATTGATTTGCCTGAGGTTACGATGACGGTGCACTGTTCAAAGGGCACATATATCAGGACGCTGTGCAATGACATCGGAGAGAGGCTGGGCTGCCATGGCTGCATGAAGTCACTGCTTAGAGTAAGGGTAGCAGGCTTTGACTTAGAGCATGCACTTACACTTTCACAGATTCAGTCAAAGGTGGATGAAGGCTGCTTTGATATGGTGATGCCTGTTGACGGAGTATTCGAAAATCTGCCGGCAGTGCATACTGCTTCAGATGCTGATAAGCTTGTCAGAAATGGAAATAAAATTCCGGCAGTGCTTACGGATTATTTAAAACACAGTGCTGACTCTGATATAAGATACAGAGTATACAATCATGAGGGCATATTTGTCGGTGTGTATTCGTATCTTGATGAGACCGGTGAGTTTAAGCCGGTTAAGATTTTTATGGAATAGAATAGTATACAGATATTATGGAATATATAAGCAAAACTCTGGATTTTCATGTCAAGGAGCCGTCCGTCATCTCGTTTGGAAAGTTTGACGGGCTTCACAGAGGACATGAATTTCTGATGGAAAAGCAAATTGAACAGAGCAATCTGCATGGCTACAAGCGCATCATATTTACGTTTGACATTCCTCCCAAATCGGAGGTACTTGGCGTTGAGTCAAAGGTTATAATCACAAACGATGAAAAAGAGTATGTGTTTGAAAAATCAGGTATTGACTATCTGATAGAGTGTCCGTTTGTGCCACAGGTGATGACGATGGAGGCGGATGCGTTTGTCAGATGGATAGTTAAAAGTCTTAATGTCAAGTGTATCATTGTCGGAGATGATTTCCGTTTCGGGCACAACAGGGCAGGAGACCATCGGCTGCTTTCTGCGATGGCAGGAGAGCTTGGATACGAGCTTATTGTGGTGGACAAGATAAAGGATGGAGACAGGGATATAAGCAGTACCTATATCCGCGAGGAGATTGCGGCAGGACATATTAAAAAGGCAAATGAACTGCTGGGATATCCCTTTTTTATAAAAGGAAGAGTAGTGCATGGCAGAGCACTAGGCAGGACTATTGGCATTCCGACAGTCAACCTTTCAGTGCCGCACGATAAGCTGCTTCCACCAAAGGGAGTGTATATGTCAAGAGTTCTTGTCAGGGACAACTGGTACCTTGGTGTAACCAATATAGGATGCAAGCCTACTATAGAGGGCAAAAATCCAATAGGTGCAGAGACATATATCATAGATTTTGGGCAGGATGTTTACGGACAGGATATAATGGTAGAGCTTCATAAGTTCGTAAGACCTGAGATGAAGTTTGATTCAATAGAAGCGTTAAAGAGCCAGATGAGTGCAGATATCAATTATACAATCAATTATGCAGGCAGTCACACATTCTAGTGTGGCTGTTTTTTTGCGAAATAATCCAAAATAACGAAAAAATGACAAATATTACAGAAATGTTACAAAGAAATATTGACATTTTAACAATTTATGATATACTCGTAACCGTGGATTATCGATAGCATGAATCGGAGGCTATATGAAAAACAAGTTAAAATTAGGACAGGCAGCAGGCGTTGTAGCGTTTGCTATTATTATAGGAGCGGTATCTATGAGCTCAAGCAGCACGGTGGATGCCAGGACAACAAAGGCAGAGGCAAATAAAAACAGATCAGTGAATGCGGGTGTTGCACTTAATCTGACAGATGCGGCAGATGCCACAGAGCTTCTCACAGCAGGGGTTACATCGGCTCTTACCTATTATGGAGCTGACGTATCGGTAGCGCAAAACGACAGCAATGTTGTTACTGCATCTGCTCAGGGTGCACAGGCTGGCGATACTGCACAGGAGACAGAACAGGCAAATGAGGTATCCCAGACACCGACAGCCGCACAGACCTGTGGTTACACAAATCTTGGTATGTCAGTTATCAGCAGCGGAAACTTAAATATCAGACAGGAGGCTTCGACAGACAGTGAAGTGGTAGGAATACTTACCAATCACAATGCCTGTGAGCTTCTTGAGGATGCCGGAGAATGGTACAAGGTTACATCAGGCAAGGTGACAGGATATGTAAACAAGCAGTATCTTGTAACAGGAGATGAGGCAGAGTCTATTGCAGAACAGGAGATTAAAACTGTTGCCACTGTAAATACTGAAACACTGAATGTGCGTGCAGAGAAGTCAACAGAGGCTGCGGTGCTTTCACAGGTTGGAAATTCAGAGGCATTCACAGTTAATTCTGTCGCTGACGGCTGGGTTGAGATAAGTGTGGATGATTCGGTAGGATATATATCACAGGATTATGTGACACTGGCACAGGCACTTCCTACAGCAAAGACAATAGAGCAGGTGAAGTATGGTGACGGTGTATCAGATGTAAGGACATCTGTTGTATCGTATGCGTTACAGTTTGTCGGAAACAGATATGTGTGGGGTGGTACAAGCCTTGAGAATGGAGTTGACTGCTCAGGCTTCACAATGAGAATTCTTGAAAAGTATGGAATCTCATTACCGCATTCATCAAGAGCACAGCCTTCATACGGCACAAAAATCAGTGCATCTGAAGCAAAGCCGGGAGATTTATTCTTCTATGGAAGTGGAAGGAGTATCTCACATGTTGCAATTTATATCGGAAACGGACAGATTGTACATGCCAGCAACAAGCGTGATGGAATCAAGGTTTCAAATGCATATTACAGAAATCCGATTTGTGTCGCAAGATATTTGCCGGATTAATAAAAAAACAGTTTACAACAAATGCTTACTATGCTATACTGCATAAGTGTGGTTTTGCCCATGTTCGGTAGTTGGACACTCCGACCTATTGCTGAGCATCATACAGTTATCAGGGCGCATTATAATATAAGGAGGATCAACAATGATCGCAAAGGAAAAGAAACAGGCTATTATCGCAGAGTACGGTAGAACACCAAATGACACAGGTTCACCAGAGGTTCAGATTGCAATTCTTTCAGCAAGAATCGCAGAGTTAACTGAGCATTTCAAACAGAACCCAAAGGATCATCACTCAAGAAGAGGAATGTTAAAGATGATCGGTCAGAGACGTGGATTACTTGCATACCTTAAGGAGATTGATATCGAGAGATATCGTTCACTTATCGAGCGTTTAGGACTCAGAAAATAGTATTTTCTTTAGAGCGGAGTAATTATTATTCCGCTCTATTATTGTTTTTATTATTGTTTTTTGAAAAGCAGAAGTAAGCCGAGACCACTAAAGAGTGCATGAGCATACATGTATTGTTTAGTAGTTTCGGAAGAGGAATACACTTCTGCAAAAGAATTTTTAAGGAGAATTAATATGTACAAAAGTTATTCAATGGAACTTGCCGGCAGGACTCTTACTGTAGATATCGGAAGAGTAGCAGCTCAGGCAAACGGAGCTGTTTTTATCAAGTATGGTGATACAACAGTCCTTTCAACAGCTACAGCATCTGACAAGCCACGTGACGGTGTGGATTTCTTCCCACTCAGCGTTGAGTTCGAGGAGAAGATGTACTCTGTAGGAAAAATTCCAGGTGGTTTTAACAAGCGTGAGGGAAAGGCATCTGAGAACGCCATCCTTACAGATCGTGTAATTGACCGTCCTATGAGACCTCTTTTCCCAAAGGATTACAGAAATGATGTTACATTAAACAACCTTGTCATGTCAGTGGATCCTGAGTGCCGTCCTGAGATAGTTGCAATGATCGGTACAGCTCTTGCTGTTCATATATCAGATATTCCGTTTGACGGACCATGTGCCATGACACAGATGGGACTTGTTGATGGAGAGTTTATCGTAAACCCTTCACAGAAGCAGTGGGATGAGGGCGATTTACAGCTCACAGTTGCTTCTACAAAGGAAAAGGTCATCATGATTGAAGCAGGAGCCAATGAGATTCCTGAGGATCAGATGATTGAGGCAATCTACAAGTGCCACGATATCAACCAGACAGTTATCGCATTCATGGATCAGATCCGTGATGAGATTGGCAAGCCAAAGCATGAGTATGAGAGCTGTGCTATTCCGGAGCAGATGTTTGAGGATATCAAGAAAATTGTTACTCCTGAGCAGATGGAGGAGGCAGTATTCACAGATGAGAAGCAGAAGCGTGAGGAAAATATAAGAGCTATCACAGAGCAGTTAGAGGAAGCATTCGCTGACAATGAGGAGTACCTTGCAGTACTTGGTGAGGCTATTTACCAGTATCAGAAGAAGACAGTCAGAAAGATGATTTTAAAGGATCATAAGCGTCCGGACGGCCGTGCAATCAACCAGATCAGACCACTCGCAGCAGAGGTTGATTTGATTCCTAGAGTTCACGGCTCTGCAATGTTTACCCGTGGACAGACACAGATTTGTGATGTTGTAACGCTTGCTCCTTTATCAGAGATTCAGAAAATCGACGGACTTGATGCAAATATCACAACAAAGAGATATATGCATCACTATAACTTCCCTGCATACTCTGTAGGAGAGACAAAGGTATCACGTGGACCGGGACGTCGTGAGATTGGACACGGAGCACTTGCTGAGAAGGCACTTGTTCCTGTACTTCCAAGCATTGAGGAGTTCCCATATACTATCCGTGCCGTATCTGAGACATTTGAGTCAAACGGCTCTACATCAATGGCTTCAACATGTGCATCATGTATGTCACTTATGGCTGCAGGTGTTCCGATTAAGGCTATGGTTGCCGGAATCTCATGCGGACTTGTAACAGGCGATACAGATGATGATTTCCTTGTACTTACAGATATCCAGGGTCTTGAGGATTTCTTCGGAGATATGGATTTCAAGGTAACAGGTACACATAAGGGTATTACAGCTATCCAGATGGATATCAAGATTCACGGACTTACAAGACCTATCGTTGAGGAGGCAATCGCAAGAACACGTGAGGCACGTCTCTACATCATGGATGAGGTCATGAGCAAGGCAATCGCTGAGCCTAGAAAAGAAGTAAATGAGTGGGCTCCAAAGATTGAGCAGATTACAATCGATCCATCAAAGATTGGTGATGTTGTCGGACAGAAGGGTAAGACAATCAACGAGATTATCGACAGAACCGGTGTAAAGATTGATATCACAGATGATGGCGCTGTTTCAGTTTGCGGAACAGATAAAGAGATGATTGCAAAGGCAATCGACATGATTAAGATTATCACAACTGATTTTGAGCAGGGACAGATCCTTGAGGGAACAGTTGTAAGCATCAAGGAGTTCGGTGCTTTCATCGAATTTGCTCCTGGCAAAGAGGGAATGGTTCACATTTCTAAGATTGCAAAAGAGAGAATCAACAGAGTAGAGGATGTACTCACACTTGGAGACAAGGTAAAGGTTGTTTGCCTTGGCAAGGACAAGATGGGAAGAATCAGCTTCTCTATGAAGGATGTAAAAGAGGATTAATTAATATACGTTAAAGTATAACAATAATATCCAGGTAAAGGGCTGCACGCAGGTGCAGTCCTTTTAATATATGAAATTATAGTAAGGTGATATGATGTAAGGCAAAACAGGTGCGTCTGTGTCATATTGTGAAAACGAATCATATACTAAATTAAAAAATAAAATAATAATGAAAAATGCGAAATATAGTATAAATGCAAATCTGGTATATAAAAATGGATATAGTGGTAAAAATGTCAATATAGCAGTGCTTGATACGGGTGTGTTTAAACACAAACAGCTTGATGGGTGCATAAAGCACTTTATGGATTTTGTGGGTGGAAAGGAGACATGTTATGACGATAACGGGCATGGTACACATGTGTGCGGTATATTATCGGCTGCAGATATAGGCATGGCTCCAGGGGCAGGACTATATGTGTTTAAGGTGCTTGATTATCTTGGCATGGGGCAGACGTCGGATTCAATTCGTGCACTTAAGTATATAAAAGAAAACTGTGTCAGACTTAATATAAAAATACTCAACTTCTCTGTAGGATATCTGCCATGTTCTGATACAGCAGAGCGTATTAAGATATTGAAGCTGATAGATGAATTGTGGGATATGGGAGTAGTAGTTGTTGCAGCAGCGGGCAACTATGGCCCGGCACCGTTTTCTGTAACTGTGCCGGGAATTTCAAGAAAAATAATAACAGTCGGAAGCTTTGATGATATAAGAAGTGGCAAAGGTCCTACCGACTGTTGTATTGTAAAGCCTGAGATTCTGGCTCCCGGGCATGATATCATAAGCCTTGGAACGAGAGATGGCACATATGTAAGGAAAACAGGTACTTCAATGGCTACACCGATTGTGTCAGGTGCCATAGCACTTCTATTGGAAAAAAATCCAAATATGAGACCGGAGGCGGTTAAGCTAGCACTGTATAATACATGTGACAGGGCAGGGGATAGTCACAAAGGCTCGTGGGGGATTATAAATGTTGATAAATTGGTGGGAATATTATAATATGTATTAGAGATTTATTATAGATAATATAGGAAATATTAGGTTGTATAATTGTAATTTCATGGTAGGGCTTATATGAGAAAAATATTACAAAGACTGCTTTCAAAGCTTTTTATAGTTTCGACAATAATAATCATACAGATGATATGGTGGTTCTTTTTGTTTTATACGGCCTCTGTTGCCAGCAGGGTGTTTCAGGATCTGATGTATGTGGCAGCTATATTGCTTTCGCTTTATATTGTCAACAGGCGGATGAAAATGTATATAAAAATGTCATGGATATTTTTGATACTGAGTGTTCCAATCGTTGGTATTCCGTGCTATTTCTTTTTCGGAAGACCGGAGCTTACGTCGAAGACACAGAAAAGAATGGCAAGAATTGTGGAAGCATATGCGCCGCTTCGGCCTGAGAACGAGCTGCTAAATGAGACTCTCAGACAGACAGATATGGATGCATACAGACAAAGCAGGCTTATCACTCAAAATCAGAAATATCCACTGTATGCGGAGGACTGCACAGAGTACTTTAAATCAGGTGAGGAGGCTTTTGAGAGCATTTTAAAAGATTTAAGGTCAGCTGAAAAGTTTATCTTTATGGAGTATTTCATAATCGGCAGTGGCGTTATGCTTGATCAGATACTTGATATACTCAAAGAAAAGGTAAGGCATGGAGTTGTGGTGAGAATCATATATGATGATTTTGGCAGCATAAATGCCATTCCGCCACATTTTATAAAGGAGATGGAGAGCATCGGAATACAGACCAGACGCTTCAATCCATATAAGCCCATGCTTTCAGTAATTATGAATGACAGGGATCATAGGAAGATACTGGTGATAGACGGACGTGTGGCGCATACCGGTGGTTACAATATAGCAGATGAGTATATCAACAAAAAAATCAGGTTTGGTTACTGGAAGGATGCCGGTATCCGTGTGGAGGGAGAGTGTGTAAACAGTTTCACAACGATGTTCCTTGAGATGTGGAATTATATCAATAAGGACAATGCAGTACATGATGAATTTCTGAATCCACACAATACCTTCAGCCAGTCAGAGGAAAGCGGTTTTGTCCAGCCGTTTTGCGATTCTCCACTTGAGCATGATGATGTAGGAGAGAATCTTTATGTGAGTATCATCTCAAGAGCTAAAAAATATGTTTATATATTTACACCATATCTGATACTTGGAACGGAGCTGTCACATGCTATGATATCGGCAGCCAGGTCAGGTGTTGATGTGCGTATTGTTGTACCTAAGATTCCCGATAAAAAGCTCATTTATCTGCAGACAAAAGCTAATTTCAGACCTCTTATTGAGGCGGGGGTAAGGATATATCTATACACACCCGGCTTTATACATTCAAAGTGTATTGTGGCAGATGATGATACTGCGATAGTTGGCACATGCAATCTGGATTTCAGGAGCATGTACTGGAATTTTGAGGATTTTGTATACATGTACAGAACTCAGTGCATCGGAAAAATAAAAGAGGATGCGATAGAGACGTTTGCGGTTTCAGAGGAGGTGTATGAGGAAAGCACAAATGATATCTCATTTGCAGGCAGGCTGCTGCAGAGTATTTTGCAGCTTTTTGCACCGCTTTTGTAAATGTGTCTGTAAAGCGTCTGATAAAAATCTGTTGAATAATGTTACAAGTTGTAATATAATAATCCAAGCGATTGCGTAAGCAACGCACGAAGAAACTGAATATGTAGCATAAAGGTGTCGGAGCAGACAAGCATTTGAATCTGATTTATGACAGGCGATGTGAAGCTGGCTCCGGTGAAAAGGGAAACAGGTGCAAATCCTGTACGAACTCGTCACCGTAATTAAGGAGTGACGGCCAATAAGTCACTGGGCAACCGGGAAGACGGCCGAAGCAATGATATATAAGCCGGGAGACCTGCCTTTGTGTTGTACGGAAACAATAGTGTTTCAAGCCACGAGTAACTGGCTGTACGTGATGAAATAATTATAATTACAGACAAGGTTATGATAGCCGTATAGTCTGGGTTAGAAGGATTTTGACATGTATAGCTCTTTGACATAATAGTACAAAGAGCTTTTATTTTTGGCGCTTTAAATGTTTTCGTTTTACATATTTAAAACATGTGCAGCTTAATAGCTGCAAGGAGAATGAAAAGGAGAAAACATGAAAAAGAAATTAGTAGTAGTACTGATGGCAGCAGTTATGACTATGACAGCAGTGACCGGCTGTGGCAGCAAGGCAGATGATGCAAAGAATGATACACAGGCATCTAAGGCTTCAGAGAGTGAGACAAGCGCAAACGCAGATCAGGAGGCAGCAATGCATGTGGCAGATTTAATCGATGCAATCTACGTGCAGGAGAGAACAGATGATACAGACAAGCAGTGCAAGGAGGCTAAGGAGGCCTGGGACAAGCTCACAGACGCACAGAAGGAGCTTGTAGAGGGAGAAAATGCTGATCCTGACTATTTCGGCAGAGATACAGGCGATGCTTCAAAGGATGATCCGAGAAACCAGGATGATATCGGCGAGAACGAGATTCTTGTAGTAAGCTTTGGTACATCCTTCAACGACAGCCGTGTGGCTGATATCAAGGGTGTGGAGGATGCAATAGCAGCTGCAAATCCTGACTGGTCAGTCAGAAGAGCCTTCACAGCACAGATTATCATCAATCATGTACAGGCAAGAGATGACGAGAAGATTGACAATATGGATCAGGCACTTGAGCGTGCTGTCAAAAATGGTGTAAAGAATCTTGTGGTACAGCCTACACACCTGATGCATGGCGCAGAGTATGATGAGCTTTCAGAGGCTGTAGAAAAGTATAAGGATAAATTTGAGTCTGTAAAGATTGCAGAGCCACTCCTCGGTGAGGTTGGAAGTGATGCAACAGTTGTAAATGAGGATAAAAAGGCTGTTGCAGAAATTCTTACAGAGGAAGCGGTAGAAAAGGCAGGCTATGACAGCCTTGATGCTGCAAAGGAAGAGGGCACAGCATTTGTATTTATGGGACATGGAACAAGCCATACAGCAAAGATTTCATACAGCCAGATGCAGAGCCAAATGACAGATTTGGGTTATGAGAACGTATTTATCGGAACTGTAGAGGGTGAGCCGGAGGATACATCATGTGAGTCTGTCATTGAGAAGGTGTCAGCCGCTGGTTACAAGAATGTCATTCTTCGTCCGCTTATGGTTGTTGCAGGAGACCATGCCAACAATGATATGGCGGGAAGTGATGATGATTCATGGCTTTCACAGTTTAAGGCATCAGGAAAGTTTGATAAAATCGATACACAGATTAACGGACTTGGTGAGATTGAGGGTATCCAGAAGCTTTATGTTGAGCATACAGCGGCTGCTATGAGCAAGTAGCAGTTACTTAAATGTATAGTGGGGAAGCTATAAAATAACAGGAGCAGTATATCAGACATGAGAAAATTATTCAGAAACAAGTTTACTTATATCGTTGCAATGACACTGGTTTGTGCCATGAGCTTGGCAGCCTGCGGTAATAAGAATGCAAAAGCTGAAACAGAAAGCAAAAAAGCAGTGCAGAACGCGACAGAGAGCACAAAAAAGGCTGAAAAAACAGAAAAGATAGCACTTTCAGATGGTACATATACAGCAGAGTTTACTACAGACAGCTCAATGTTTCATGTGAATGATGCATATGACAACAAAGGTACACTCACCGTGAAGGATGGCAAGGCAACAATACATGTTGCTCTCACATCCACACACATTGTAAATCTCTTTTTGGGAACAGCAAAGGATGCCTCAAAGGACAAGGCTGAGCTTTTAGAGCCAACTGTTGAGACTGTCGATTATGGCGATGGCACAACTGAGGAGGTCAATGCGTTTGATATACCGGTTCCTGTTTTGGATGAGGAATTTGACCTTGCACTTATCGGTACAAAGGGCAAATGGTATGACCACAAGGTAAAGGTCTCAAATGCCACACCTGCGGACGCAGATGCAAGCGTATCTGAGAGTGCAGGAAAAGAGCTTCCTGACGGAACATACAATATCAATCTCGATTTCGAGGGCGGAAGCGGTAAGGCGAGCATTGCATCACCGGCTGAGGTGACTATAAGCGGTGGCGCTGCTATTGCAACAGTGCAGTGGAGCAGTCCAAACTATGACTATATGATAGTTGACGGACAGAAATACATGCCTGTAAATACAGACGGCAATTCTGTATTTGAAATTCCGGTTAAGCTTGATACACCTATGCAGGTTATCGGAGATACAGTTGCTATGAGCAAGCCGCACGAGGTTGAGTACACACTCACCTTCCATTCAGATTCTGCTACAGAGGTGCTTGGTGAGGATGGAGAATAATTAAGCTATGCATGGAAGAAAAAAGATAATTATATATATATTGATATCAATTATAGGACTGTTCTGGCTGTCAGGCTGTGACAGTCCTTCTTCCGATTCAGGGAATACTGAATCGAAGGCTGAGGCAGAGGCACAAAACGGTCTTATATATAAGAGCAGTATGAAGCTTTTATATGCAAAGAATTTTTCTGTTGACTATTATGAGGGTGGATACAAGATACTTACTACGAAGGACGGTACCCAAATACTTACCGTGCCAAAGGGCAGAAAGACTCCAAAGGATATTGACAAGGATATCATTGTATTGAAGGAGCCTGTAAGTGATTTGTATCTGGTCGCATCAGGGGTGATGGATATGTTTGACAAGCTTGATGCAGTGGACACTATTAAATTTTCGGGGCTTGACAGTGATGGCTGGTACATTGACAGTGCAAGAAAGGCTCTTGAAAGTGGCAGAATGCTATATGCCGGCAAATATTCAAAGCCCGATTATGAGCTTTTGGTGTCAGAAAACTGTTCACTTGCCATAGAAAATACTATGATTACCCATTCGCCGCAGGTAACGGAAAAGCTTAAAAGCTTTGATATCCCTTCAATAATCGAGTACTCAAGCTATGAGGAGGAGCCGCTCGGCAGAGTAGAGTGGGTGAAGTTTTTCGGAGCACTCACAGACCGGGATGAAAAGGCCGATGATCTCTTTAATGAGCAGGTGGATATTGTAAATCGCATCGCAAAGACAGATACTGCTGCAAATGCTGATAGCAGACCGACAGTTGCATTTTTCTATATCACGTCCAATGGACAGGTTCACGTGCGCAAAAGCACAGATTATGTGCCAAAGATGATTTCGCTTGCCGGCGGAAAATATATTTTTGATGCATCAAATGACGACGATACAGGCAGGTCAACCATGAATATGCAGCTAGAGGATTTCTACAATGGGGCAATAGATGCTGACTATCTTATATATAACAGTGCGATAGACGGCGGTGTGAAGAATCTGAATGAGCTTTTGGACAAGTGCCCTGTGCTTGCTGATTTTAGGGCAGTCAAAGACGGCAATGTATTTTGCACCACGAACGATATGTATCAGCAGTCTATGTCCATCGGATATATGATTGATGATATGCATTCGATGATTACAGGTGCACCCGACAGCGGCATGAAATATCTGTTTAAGCTCAGATAACTGTGATTTGAGGAATGTATGTGGTGGGCTGAATTGTTACCGGATATGACGGAATGCAGGAAAATCAATAGCACAAAAAGATAAAAATCGGAGCTACAACATGGAAAAAACCAGAAAAATAAGGTGTTTTACAACATTTATTATTCTTATAATCTTAATTATTATATTGCTTATCATGAATGTGTGCATAGGAACTGTACACATATCGTTTAAGGCTGCATTTGCGACACTTTATGACCACTCAGACAGGGTAGGACGTATTGTGTGGGATATCCGCATGCCAAGAGCTATCGCAGCGATGATACTGGGCGGGGCGTTAGCGCTTGCAGGCTATCTTTTGCAGACTTTTTTTCATAATCCAATCGCGGGACCTTTTGTACTTGGCATATCATCGGGGGCTAAGATGATTGTGGCACTTGTTATGGTATTTTTACTTGGAAATGCTATACGTGTGAGCTCACTAGCCATGATTGCAGCAGCGTTTTTGGGAGCAATGCTTTCAATGGGTTTTGTGCTTATCATTTCAAGAAAGGTAAGCAGCATGTCAATGCTTGTTGTGAGCGGTGTCATGATTGGCTACATATGCTCTGCGGTGACTGAGTTTGTGGTGACATTTGCAGATGATTCCGACATAGTAAATCTGCATAACTGGTCAAGGGGAAGCTTTTCGGGCATGACATGGGACAGCGTCGGGGTGATGAGCATTGTGGTGGGAATCACATTTATCTTTGTTTTTCTCATGTCAAAGCCTCTTATGGCATATCAGCTCGGAGAGTCATATGCCGTAAATCTAGGTGTAAACATAAAGCGTATCCGGGTGCTTTTGGTTCTGCTTTCAAGTCTGCTTTCCGCATGTATAGTGGCGTTTGCGGGACCGATATCGTTTGTCGGAATAGCCGTGCCACACATAGTAAAAAGCATGCTAAAGAGCACAAAGCCTATATATATGATACCGGCCTGCTTCCTTGGGGGAGCGGTGTTCTGCCTGTTTTGTGATTTGCTTGCGAGGATGATGTTTGCGCCTACGGAGCTTAGTATCAGCACGGTTACGGCAGTATTTGGTGCACCGGTAGTGCTGTTTATTATGATAAGACGCAGCAAGGAGAAAAATGTCTGATGGAATATTATTTTACTGCTCAAAAGATGGCCGTTGGATATGATAACAGGCCGCTTATTGAAAATATTGATTTTTCCCTGAAAAGGGGGGAAATTCTCACATTAATCGGGCCAAACGGTGCCGGTAAATCGACTATTTTAAAAAGTATTGCAAGACAGCTTTCTCTTGTGAGCGGCACGATATATCTTGATAAAAGTGATGTAGTGACGATGAATGGCAATGAATTTGCAAAGAAAATGGCTGTTGTGCTCACCGATAAGCTAAAGACGGAGCTTATGACCTGCTATGATGTGGTTTCGACCGGCAGATATCCATACACAGGCCGGTTCGGAGTACTTTCGGATGAGGACAAAAAGGCTGTGGATGAGGCGATGGAGCTGGTCAATGTATCACAGATAAAAGATAAGGATTTTACAAAGATAAGCGATGGACAAAGGCAGCGGGTCATGCTGTCACGGGCTATATGTCAGCAGCCTGAGATTATAGTGTTAGACGAGCCTACCTCATATCTTGATATAAAGTACAAGCTTGAGTTTTTATCAATACTTCAAAGGCTTAAAAGACAGAAGAATCTTACGGTTATCATGTCGCTCCATGAGCTTGATATGGCAAAGCGTGTGTCAGACCATATTTTGTGTATAGATGGCAGATATGTGGACAGATACGGAACTCCCGAGGAGGTATTTACTGACCAATATGTTTCAGGGCTTTTTGGAATTACGGCAGGAAGCTTTGACGAAACAGGAGAGGATTTAGAGCTGGAAAAACCGGATGGAATGGCGAGGGTATTTGTCATAGCAGGAGGGGGCCTGGGCAGAAAAAGCTTCAGGAGCTTACAGCGAAAGGGTATCCCGTTTGCGACAGGAATCATCTATGAAAATGATCTGGATTATCCTGCGGCAAAGGCGCTTTCTGCTGAGATTGTCAGTGCAAGAAGCTTTGAGCCTGTAGACGATGCCCTTATTGAAAAGGCAAAGGAGCTTATTGATGCATGCGAGGGCGTTATATGTGACAGAACAGAGTTTGGCACGTATGAGCAGTTTAACAGCAGGCTTTATGAGTATGCAGTCTCTACAGGAAAAATTATAAAAATTCCTTTTCTGGAGGAACAATTGGCACAGCTTTAAGGATGTTATTGTTCACACTATAGTTTAATATTCATGATAAAGCAACAGACTACCACATAAATTCAGACAGCAGGTATAGATATGGCAAAGGTAATTATGGTACAGGGTACAATGTCCAATTCAGGCAAGAGCTTTCTTGTCGCGGGCTTGTGCCGTATTTTCAGACAGGACGGATACAGGGTGGCACCGTTTAAATCACAGAACATGGCGCTCAACTCTTATATAACAGACGAAGGACTTGAGATGGGACGGGCACAGGTGATGCAGGCTGAGGCAGCAGGCATTAAGCCTATGGTGTGCATGAATCCTATTCTTTTAAAGCCCACAAATAATACAGGCTCACAGGTGATTGTAAACGGAAGGGTGCTTAAGAACATGCCGGCTAGAGAGTATTTTGCATACAAGAAAACTCTGATACCGGATATAAAAAAGGCATTTAAAAAGCTTGAGGAATATGCGGATATCATAGTGATTGAGGGCGCCGGAAGCCCGGCGGAGATAAATCTGAAGGAAAATGATATTGTAAACATGGGGCTTGCGCATATGGTGGATGCACCGGTGCTGCTCGTGGGTGATATCGACAGAGGTGGCGTTTTTGCGCAGCTGCTTGGTACACTTATGCTTTTAACCGATGAGGAAAAGAATCGTGTCTGCGGGCTTATTATCAATAAATTCCGTGGAGACAAGACGATCCTTGACCCGGGGATACAGATGCTTGAGGAGAGAGGCGGGGTGCCTGTCACCGGAGTGGTGCCATATATGGATGTACAGCTTGAGGATGAGGACAGCCTGACAGAGCGCTTTGACAAAAAGACAGATGGGCTTATTGATATAGCGGTCATCAGATATCCGAGAATATCAAATTTCACGGATTTCAATGTTTTTGAGCAGATGTCCGAGGTAACAGTGCGGTATGTGTCAACAGTAAATGAGCTGCGTCATCCGGATATAGTATTTCTGCCGGGAAGCAAGAATACGATGGGGGATCTTTTGTGGATGAGACAAAACGGACTTGAGGCCGCTGTAAAAAAACTTTCCTGTGAGATACCTGTTTTTGGAATATGCGGAGGCTATCAGATGCTTGGGGCTTCAATAGCCGACCCCGACGGTGTTGAGGAGGGCGGATATATGCGTGGCATGGAGCTTCTTCCTATAGATACCGTTCTAAAAGACAGCAAGACACGGCTTCAGACAAGCGGTGAAATAGCACATGTAGATGGTGTATTGAGCAGGCTTTCAGGCTGTCACTTTCTGGGCTATGAGATACATATGGGTAAGAGCGCATATAGCGCAGCTTCAGATGAGCAGGGGGCTTGTGCTGACAGGAAAAATGAGTTAAATAATGTCATATCTGATGGCAGAAATGTGTATGGCTCGTATATTCACGGTATTTTTGATACTGCAGAGGCCGCAAAAGTGATAGTGGATTATATTGCCGATAAAAAGGGCATTGATGTGAATGACAGCACTATTGTAAGCTATAAGAGCTTTAAGGAAAAACAGTATGACAGGCTTGCGGATACACTGAGGGAGTATCTGAATATGGATGCAGTGTATGGCATGCTTCGTGAGGCAAAATATGATTGAAAATAATATTATTTCTGACCATTTTACAATTGAAGAATTAAAAAAATTAAAAATAACGCCACCTGATGCAAAAATGTACAAAAAAATCCGTTCAAACTGGGATTCGGTGGCAAAGCCGCTCGATGGCATGGGTGATTTTGAGCTTTTAACGGCTAAGATCGGCGCTGTTTTGGGAGATGAAAATATAGATATCTCAAAAAAGGCGGTCATAATGATGTGTGCGGATAATGGTGTGGTAGCTGAGGGCATCAGCCAGTCCGGACAGGATGTGACACTTGCAGTTGCAAAATCCATGGCAAGGAAGGCTTCATCTGTCGGACGCATGGCAATGACTGCAGGGGCTGATACAATTCCTGTGGATATAGGAATAAACAGTGACGAGAGTGTTAAAGGGCTGCTTCAAAGAAAAGTGCGCATGGGCACGAGAAACTTTGCAAAAGAGCCTGCCATGACAATGGCTGAGACACTTGAAGCGATTGCAGCAGGTATAGAAATAGTGCGTGGGTGTAAGGCAGACGGCTGCAGAATTATTGCAACCGGTGAGATGGGTATAGGAAACACCACCACCAGCGCGGCAATGGCAGCCGCCATGCTAAGGTGCGATGTGGCCACAGTGACAGGAAGAGGAGCAGGCCTAAACGACAGTGGGCTTGAGAAAAAAATCCGTGTAATTGAGAGCGCAATAGAAAAGTATGATTTATATAATAAGGACACCTTTGAGATACTTATGACAGTCGGAGGACTCGATATTGCAGGACTTGTCGGAGTATGTATAGGTGGTGCATTATACCATATTCCTGTTGTGCTTGACGGAGTGATAAGCATGGTTTCAGCGTTGGCAGCAGAAAGGCTTCTTTCCGGAGTTACTGATTTTATCATTCCATCACATGAGGGCAGGGAGCCTGCCGTGGCGCTTTTGTGTGAGGCACTTTCCGTAAGGCCTGTCATAAGAGCATCTCTTGCGCTTGGAGAGGGAACAGGTGCCGTGATGATGTTTGCGCTTTTGGATATGGCACTTAGCGTATACAAAGGCCGGACAACCTTCGACGATATCTCGGTATCACAGTATGAGAGGTACGTATAGATGATTACACTTATAACAGGCGGCAGCGGCAGTGGCAAATCAGCATATGCAGAAAAGTATATTTGTCACGTGTCAAATGAAAAGGGATACAAAGAAAAATATTACATTGCCACTATGCAGGTATTTGATGATGAGGGGCAGCGGAAGATAGACAGGCACAGAAGACTTCGTGCCGGAAAAGGCTTTATTACCATCGAGCAGCCTCGTGATATCCAAAATGCGGTTTCTAAGCTGCAATCTGAAAACTGCTTAAAAAACGGACGGTCAGCACTGCTTGAGTGTATGTCAAACCTTGTTGCAAATGAGATGTTTCCACCTGTAGATGCTTCCGGTATACAGGCTGCCGAAGCTGAAAAAGAGGCTTTGGATGACCTTGAAAATATGAAGGATTATGAGACTGCTCAAATCAGCCATGTGAGTAAAAAGGTGTTAAAAGAGGTAAGTATCTTAAGTGAAAATGTTGCTGAGCTTGTAATTGTGACAAACAATGTATTTGAAGACGGAGTCTGCTATGATGAATCAACGATGAATTACATAAAGGCAATGGGAATTGTAAACAGAGGGCTTGCTGCGATGGCAGAGCGTGTCGTTGAGGTGGTTGCAGGCATTCCTGTTGCGGTTAAGTGAAGCAGTGTGGAGGTTAGGTGTATTATGAAGTTAATAAGGTCGTGCATAGTATCTTTTTCCATGTATTCAAAGATACCTATGCCACAATTTAAATGGAATGATGATGACATGAAGTACATGCTGGTATTCTTTCCGTGGATAGGAGCTGTGATTGGACTGCTTCTTATGCTTTGGAGATATATATACTCTCATTTTGGAGTGGCGGATATCTGCTATGTATGCATAGGCGCACTCATTCCGATAGCGGTTACGGGAGGCTTTCACATAGATGGTTTTATGGATACAATGGATGCATTTCATTCATACAAACCGCGGGAGGAAAAGCTTGCAATACTTAAGGATTCACATATAGGAGCGTTTGCCGTTATAATGCTTGCAGCCTACGGATTATTATTCATGGGAGCTTTTTCTCAGATAATGAATGATAAGGCATTTATTGTTTTTGGTGCAGGCTTTTTCATCTCAAGGTGCTTAAGCGGAATAGCGGTTGTGTCATTTAAATCTGCAAAAAGTGATGGACTGTTATTTATGTTTGCAGACACTGCACACAGAACGATTGTGAGGGCAGCACTATACATCCAGCTTGCGCTGTGTATGGCTGTTTTACTCATTGTGTCACTGCCTTATGCGGTGGCTATGATCATTGCGGCAGCACTTAGCTTTTGGTATTATTATGTGAAAACAAAAAAGGAGCTTGGCGGCATCACAGGCGATACGGCAGGGTATTTTGTGTGTATATGTGAGTGCGCCATGGCAGTGGCTCTGGGTGGTGTCTCTTTTATTATTTAGTATATTTGTTTTTAATATAGGAATGGTACGGATAAGAATTTTGATAAAAGTTGTACTATGAATTTTAAACTTTGGAATTGGAGAAAATATGAAGCTTGTGATAGGCGGAGTGGCACAGGGAAAGCTTGATTATGTGCTCGAAAATATGATAGAAGAATCAGAAAAATATGATGTGTACGACTGCTTTTTTCTAAAAGATAATGCCTGCAATGATAAGGCATCAAACATGGAATGGCCATGGGATTTTGCCGTCGATGATGAGAGTATACTCATAATAGATAAATTCCATTATTTTATCAGGGCTGCGCTTGAGAAAAATCTTCCACTGCAGGAATATATTTTGAAATTTATGCAATTTGCAGAGGAAAATAAGGATACAATAGTCATTGCTGATGAGATTGGAAACGGCATAGTGGCTCTTGATGCGTTTGAGAGAGAGTACAGGGAGCAGACAGGCAGAGCAGAGATACTGCTTGCAAAAAAAGCAGACGAGGTAGTTCGCGTAATATGTGGAATCGGTCAGAAAATAAAATAAACTGTATTTTTATAAGACACGGCTGCACTGTCTCAAACAGAGAGCACAGATATCTGGGCAGGACAGATGAGCCACTCGATGAAGCCGGAGTTTTTGAGCTTAAAAATGCGCTAAATAATGGTGTATACAAGGCTTTGGAGGAAAATAGCTTAAAGGAGCAGATAATTATTACCAGTCCAATGAGGCGCTGTAAACAGACGGCAGAGATTATTTTGCCGGTCACACAGCATCATAAAATTCATACCGTAAAAGAGTTTGCAGAGATGGATTTCGGTGAATGGGAGCTAAAAAGCTATAAGGAACTTAGCACAGATATCCGTTTCAGGGACTCATATCAGGCGTGGATTGACAGTGGTGGAACACTTGCCTTTCCAAACGGAGAGAGCAGAAAAGAGTTTTGCAAAAGAAGTATATGTGGCTTTGAGAGGGCACTCACACAGGCATTAGAGCTTAAGAGGGCTATGCCTGATAAAGAGATACAAATAGTATTTTTTGTTCATGGAGGGACTATCATGGCGATAATGAGCCATTACTGTGATATGGATTACTATGATTACCAGGTGAAAAACGGCTGTGGCTACTCGTGTGAGGTGGCGGTTGAGGGCAATGAGATTGTGTTTAATGAAATAGTGCCCATATCGCTATGATTTATTTAAGAAGGACTAACATATGTGTTATCATATTTTTGCATTTATAGCAGGCTTTGTGCTTGATTTATTAATAGGAGATCCGCATTTTATACCGCATCCGGTCAGGCTTATCGGCTCACTCATTTCTTTTCTCGATAAGAGGCTTAATTGTGATGCCGGATATAATAGCTCTGAAAAAAAATTAAATCTAATAAAATATAAAAGAGGCATGCTTCTTGCTTTTACTGTAATTTTTGCAACTTTTGCAATGTCGGTAATTATTATTGTGGCAGCATACAGTATAAATTTATATGCCGGGCTAATAGCAGAGGCTGTCATGACGTGGCAGATTCTTGCTACAAAGTGTCTTCGTGTAGAGAGCATGAGGGTGTACGATGCGCTAAGGACAGATGGAGTTGATGCAGGAAGAAGGGCTGTTTCCATGATTGTTGGCAGAGATACATCTGTGCTTGATGCAGCAGGCGTCACAAGGGCGGCAGTTGAGACGATAGCTGAAAATACATCTGACGGAGTGATTGCACCTATGCTTTACACTGCAATCGGAGGACCGGTGCTTGGCTTTGTATACAAGGCTGTGAATACGATGGACTCCATGCTTGGCTACAAAAATGATAAATATATGTATTTTGGCAGATTTGCGGCAAGGCTTGATGATGTGGTCAATTTCATACCGGCAAGAATCAGTGCATATCTGATGATTGCTGCGGCATTTATCGGTGGCAGGCAGTTTGATGGCAAAAATGCATACCGCATCTTTAAAAGAGATCGTTTCAATCATGCAAGCCCAAACTCAGCCCAGACAGAGTCCGTATGTGCGGGAGCTTTAAGGGTGCAGCTGGCGGGTGATGCAGTGTATTTTGGGAAGCTTGTGAAGAAAAAATACATAGGAGACGGTCTGCGTGAGATAGAGTACGAGGATATAAAGCGTGCAAACGGGCTGATGTATATTACTGCGTTTTTGTGTGAGCTTTTATCTGTGGCGGTTATGAGTCTTGTTTTAATATTGCTTTGAATATGGAAGAATTGATGGAGGACTTGAATGAAAAGCATCCATGGCGGTGACATATACAACAATAAAGTAAATATGGATTTTTCGGTAAATATCAATCCTCTTGGCATACCGCATTCTGTTAAAGAGGCTATGAGTGATGCACTTTCGTATGCAGACAGATATCCCGACATGGCATGCAGTGGCCTTAAAAAAGCGATATCAGAGTATTTCACACAGCAAGGCTGCAGCATACAAAGCGAGGATGTAATTCCCGGAAACGGAGCCTCAGAGCTTTTTATGGCGATAGCTCATGCCATAAAGCCAAAAAAAGCAGTGCTTCTGGCCCCGGGCTTTTTCGGTTATGAGCATGTGCTTCGTGCAGTCGGCTGTGATATCGGATATTTCCTGCTGGATGAGCAGAGTGATTTTTCTCCTGCTGCACGGCTGGATGCTTTAATGGATATGCTTACAGATGATACAGATATATTTTTTATCGCAAATCCAAACAATCCGACAGGGTATCTTGCAGACAGCACTTTCATGAAGCAAATAATAGGGCATTGCAAAGAAAGGCATATTTATGTGGTGACAGATGAATGCTTCATGGGCTTTTGTGAAAAAAATTATTCTGTTTTGTCACTTTTATGTGACTATGACAATCTGATTGTTGTAAGAGCCTTTACCAAGCTTTTTGCTATTCCGGGAGTAAGGCTTGGATATATGCTCAGTAAAAATGATGCAGTAAGACAAAAGGTTCAAAGAAATCTGCCGGAGTGGAACGTGTCTGTCCTGGCACAGATGGCAGGAGAGGCATGCATTAGGGAATCAGAGTATATTAAAGAAACGGCATCGTATGTGAGCGGACAAAGAAGGCTGCTGTCAGATGGACTAAAAAAGCTTGGGTTTAAGGTATATAAAAGTGATGCTGATTTCATACTGTTTTACAGCAAGCTTCCATTATATGATATACTGCTTAATAAGGGAATACTGATACGGGACTGCTTCAACTATGTGGGGCTTTCGGAAGGGTATTTTCGTGTGGCAGTAAAGACTTATGATGAAAATGTAAGATTATTGAAAGTGATAGGTGAGTGTATTGAAAAAAATTAAACAGTTAGAGCCGATGGAGATTGAAAAGCGGAGCTTTGAGATAATTTCACATGAGCTGTCTGAAATGCAGATTACGCTGCCTGCTGATCAGGAGATGATAACAAAAAGAGTCATACACACGAGTGCTGATTTTGATTATATACAGACGCTTAAATACTCTAAGGACGCCGTTGCTATTGCAAAAAGGCTGATATCAGAGGGCGCTGATATAGTGACTGATACCAACATGGCTCTTTCAGGCATAAATAAAAAATATCTGGCAAAATTCGGTGGACAGGCGCACTGCTTTATGGCTGATGATGAGGTCGCTCTTATTGCAAAGGAGAAAAAGACAACGCGCGCGGCAGTAAGCATGGAGTTTGCATCAAGGATAGATAAGCCTGTGATTTTTGCGATAGGAAATGCACCGACAGCGCTTATAGAGCTGTACGATATGATAGAAAAAGGAATATATAAGCCTGCATTTGTAATCGGTGTGCCGGTGGGCTTTGTCAATGTGGAGGCAGCCAAGGAGCTTATTATGGAGACCGGCGTGCCATACATAGTAAATGTCGGACGAAAGGGTGGCAGTAATATTGCGGCTGCCATATGCAATGCGCTGATTTACAGTCTGGTTGATAGAGGCTGATTCATGAGGAAATTTAGTGATTATGAGATATGGATTTACCACAGGAAGCTGTGCGGCGGCGGCATCAAAGGCGGCGGCATATATGCTTTTAACCGGAAAGGCTAAAAACAAAATAACGATTCAGACACCTAAGGGAATAGCTTACACGGCTGATATCACCGACATAAAAAGAAGTGAAAATGAGGTAAGCTGCGCTGTGATAAAGGATGGAGGGGATGACCCGGATGTGACCACAGGAGCCTATATATATGCTTCTGTACGGATTTTGCATTCCGATACCTGTGCGTTATGCAAAAAAAAGCAGGATTTGGTTATCATAAATATAGACGGTGGTGACGGAGTGGGAAGAGTCACCAAACCCGGATTAGACCAGCCTGTCGGAAACGCGGCTATCAATCATGTGCCACGTGAGATGATAGAAAAAGAGGTAAGGGAGGTCTGTGAGCTTTTGGATTTTAAGGGGACACTTGACATCACAATCTCGGTTCCAAAGGGAAAGGAGCTTGCAGAAAGGACCTTTAATCCAAGGCTTGGGATAGTTGGTGGTATATCAATTCTCGGCACAAGCGGTATAGTTGAGCCCATGAGCTCACAGGCTCTTATTGATACGATAAGGGTGGAGCTTAGGCAGAGATATTCGTTTGGATATGATTATGTGGCGGTTGCGCCGGGAAATTACGGTCTTGACTTTATGAAGGAAAGCTATGGCTATGATCTGGACAGGAGTGTCAAATGCTCCAACTTTATCGGTGAAACAATTGATATGGCAGCAGATATGGGCTTTAAGAGGATGCTTTTGACAGGGCATATAGGAAAGCTTATAAAGGTAGCAGGAGGCATCATGAACACTCATTCGAGGGAGGCTGACTGCAGGATAGAGCTTTTGACGGCATTTGCGTTTAAGTGTGGTGTAGCGCCTGAATACATAAAGCACATTATGGACAGCCTTACGACAGAGGAGGCCCTGGAGGCACTTAAGGAAAGCGGCAGGCTTTATGAGGTGATGGATTATGCGATGGAGCGCATATGCTTTTATCTGGATAAGAGAGCAAAGGGCAGACTTGAGATAGACTGTATCATGTATTCAAACGAATTTGGTGAGCTTGCAAAAAGCAGAAAGGCAGAAAAATGGTTTACTTTGTTGGCGCAGGAACAGGCGCAGCAGATTTAATAACAGTACGCGGAATGCGTCTTTTACAAAAGGCAGATGTGATAATTTATGCAGGCTCGCTTGTCAATCCAGAGCTTTTGGACTATGCAGGGGAGAGCTGTGAAATATATAACAGTGCAAAAATGACACTGGATGAGGTCATCGCAGTCATGAAAGCTGCTGAGGCTGACGGAAAAATTACTGTGCGCCTGCACACGGGAGAGCCAAGCATATACGGCGCAGTGCGCGAGCAGATGGATGAGCTTGATACTCTTTTAATACCATATGAGAGCTGTCCGGGCGTGAGCGCGTGCTTTGGCGCTGCTGCATCGCTCAACATTGAGTACACGCTCCCCGGTATTTCCCAGTCGCTCATCATCACACGCATGGAGGGGCGCACGAAGGTGCCGCCTAAGGAGAGCATAGCAAGTTTTGCCTCACACCACGCTTCCATGGCGATTTACTTAAGCACCGGGCTTTTAGAGAAGCTTACGGAAAGCCTTATTGAGGGAGGCTATGAGGCAGATACACCTGCTGCAATTGTATACAAGGCAACCTGGCCACAGGAGGAGGCATACGTGTGCACTGTCGCTACACTGGAGCAGACAGCGAGAGAGCACAATATCACAAAGACAGCGATAGTGCTTGTGGGGGATGTCATAGCTCACCGGCATTACGAGAAATCAAGACTTTACGCACCGGATTTTTCGACAGAGTATCGCAAGGCTTCCGTAGAGTCAAAGGATAACAATTGAAAAAGGCGTGAATATATAAATATGGGAAATATAATGGAACTGAAAATATGAAAATTTGCATTGTAAGCTTCACAAAAAAGGGCTATGAGCTGTCATGTGACATAGCTTATAAGCTAAAAAAAAGTGCATATGAGGTGGAGGTTTTTACCAAGTGCTCGAGATTATCGGATGTGAATATTAAAAATTCCACCGATGAAAATTATAGAAATACCGGCTACATATCACAAAATATATCAGACTGGACAGCTGCACAGATGAGTGAAAAAAAGGCTCTGATTTTTATCGGGGCATGCGGTATTGCAGTGAGAGCTATAGCTTCTTCTGTTAATAACAAGCTTAAAGACAGTCCTGTTATTGTGATAGATGAGCTGGGGCAGTTTGTTATTCCGATTCTTTCAGGGCATGTGGGAGGTGCCAATGAGCTTGCGGTATTATTAGCAGCACTGATGAATGCCACACCTGTTATAACAACCGCTACTGATATCAATAATAAATTTGCAGTTGATGTTTTTGCAAAGAAATGCAGGCTTGCAATAGTCAATAAAGATGGCATCGCCAGAGTATCATCAAAGGTATTGGCGGGAAAAGTGGTTACTATGTCGGTCGACTGGGAGCACATCCCGGCTAAGCACAGAAGCCTTATAAAGGCATTTTTAGATGAAGCTGATATGAGTGCTGATGCAATAAAAACAGTGGATTTCCCACCTGTTTACGGAGTTGATATTGTAGTATCATGCGAAAAAGCAAAGGACCCTAAAAATGGCAGTATTTACTTAAAACCCACACAATTTGTACTTGGTATTGGGTGCAGAAGGGATACAGCGTTTGAAAATATTGACAGGGCAATCAGACAAAGTCTTTTAAAGCTGCAAATAGATATTTCGGATATAGACATGATCGCATCAATAGATGTGAAAAAAGATGAACCGGGAATAAAGGAATTTTGCGATAGAAACAGGATAGAATTTGTCACTTATACCGCGGATGAGCTTATGGCGGTGCAGGGAGAATTCAGTGCCTCGCAGTTTGTCAGGGAGCATGTTGGAGTGGACAACGTGTGCGAGCGTGCAGCAGTGCTGGCATGCAGCAGGGAATGTAATAAAGCAGGAGAACTTATCTATAAAAAACATAAATATGACAGGGTAACGGTTGCGGCAGCAAGGTATCCTGATTAATCATAAATGAGGGGCAAAATACCTTTTGACCCTCATATCATTAAAAAATTGCAAATAGCTGCATGGTTACATAAAATTAGTAGAGATGGAGATTAACATGAATAAAATTTATATAGTAGGTATGGGGCCGGGCTTTGAAAGCATGATGACAAAGCAGGCGATTGACGCCCTGGAAGCGAGTGATGTCATAGTGGGATACACCGTATATATAAAGCTGCTTGGAGAAAAATTCCAGACCAAAGAGCTTTTGACCACTCCAATGCGTCAGGAAAAAGAAAGATGTCATCTGTGCTTTAAAAAGGCACTTGAGGGCAAAACAGTCTCCCTTGTATGTAGTGGTGATGCCGGAATATACGGACTGGCCTCTCTTATGTATGAGATTGGGCAGGAATACGATAACGTAGAGCTTTCGGTAATACCCGGCATTACAGCGGCAAACAGTGGTGCGGCAGTGCTTGGAGCACCATTAAACCATGATTTTTGTACCATCAGCTTAAGTGACCTGCTCACGCCGTGGGATAAGATTGAAAAGCGTCTTGTGGCTGCTGCAGAGGGTGATTTTGTCATAGCACTGTACAATCCGTCAAGTCACAAGAGAAAGGACTATCTGATGAGAGCCTGTGATATTCTGCTTCGTGCGATAGAGCCGGATAGAGCCTGCGGTTATGTCGAAAATATCGGACGTGAGGGAACAAGCTATACGGTCTGTACCCTCGGTGAGCTTCGCAGTGCACAGGTCAACATGTTTACGACAGTCTTTATCGGCAATGAGGGTACACAAATAATTGACGGAAAGCTTGTCACAAGGAGAGGATATCAGATTGAGTAAAATACTGATTTTTGCAGGAACAACAGAGGGACGTAAGCTATCAGAGCATCTGTGTGAAAGAGGCATAGAGCATACGGTTTGTGTGGCAACAGAATACGGTGAAATCGTGCTGCATGAAAATCCGTTCGCGCATGTTCATATGGGGCGTATGGACAGCGAAGGCATGAGAAGCTTCTTTGCGGAACAAAAATGTAAGCTCATAGTGGATGCAACCCATCCGTATGCAGCCATTGTTACCGAAAATATAAAGCAGGCAGTTTATGCTTTTAATGAGACACATGCTGTTACAGACAATCAGGCGGATAGCAGCATATCAGAAAATATCGAATATGTGCGTCTTAAAAGAGATACGGATATATCAGCAGATTATGATAATATCCGCTATTTTGAGGACAATGAAGCATGTGCAAAGGCACTTAACAATACAGACGGAAATATACTGCTCACAACAGGAAGCAAGGAGCTGTCAGTGTATTGTAAAACCTTAGACGTCAGGGAAAGATTGTATGTGCGCGTGCTTCCGGGGCTTGAGAGCATAAGCTTGTGCATGAACAATGATATTACAGGAAAGCACATTCTGGCATTGCAGGGACCGTTTAGCACACAGCTTAATGAGGCGCTTATTGATCAGTATGACATCAGATGTCTGGTCACCAAAAAAAGCGGTGCGGCCGGGGGCTTTATTGAGAAAATAACTGCCGCAAAAAATAAAAATATTCCGGTCTATATTGTGGGACAAAGCGTGCAGGATGATGGAATGTCATTTGAAGCTGTTTGTGAATATATTGACAGTAAATATAATAAGCTTCATATCATGCTTGCCGGCATTGGAATGGGAAATGATGCTTGCATGACAAAAGCTGTTTCAGATGCGATAGAAAGCGCTGATATTATACTTGGCGCAAGCCGCATGATAGAAAAATACAGTGCGAAGATAGACAAAAAGCCGTATTATCTTGCAGAACAGATTATTCCTTATCTATACGAAATTTGTGCAGATACTGCAAAAATCAGTAATGTTCTTATATTATTCTCGGGAGATACGGGCTTTTACAGTGGAAGCAGAAAGCTGTATCTGGTGATAAAAAATGAAATATCTGAAGGAAAATTAAATGCGGATGTGTCAATCCTTCCTGGAATTTCATCTGTGTCATATATGGCGGCAGCAGTCGGTGATACCTACAACGATGCGTATATATGCAGCATTCACGGAGTAAAGCTTTCTAATATCACATCACGGATTAGCCACCATGCAAAAACGTTTATGCTGATGTCAGGTGTAAAGGATGTGAATATGCTTGGACACCTATTAAGCAGTGACGAAAGGTATGGTTTACAAAAATGCTCGGTAACTGTGGGATACCAGCTATCATATCCGGATGAAACTATATCGCAGCTTTCGCCACAGGAGTGCACAAAACTTAAAAGGGAGGGACTGTATATCTGTATGATAAAAAATCCCAATCCGGTTGCAAAAAATGTCACACCGCAGCTAAGTGATGCAGCATTTATCCGTGAAAAGGTTCCGATGACCAAAGAGGAAATAAGGCATGTAAGCATCTGCAAGCTTCATTTGAAATCGGATTCAGTGCTTTATGATGTGGGAAGCGGAACCGGCTCCATAGCGGTAGAGGCCGCATCACTTTCCGATGATATGGAGGTCTATGCCATCGAGCAGAAGGAAAATGCCGTGCAGCTTATCACACAAAATAAAGAAAAGCATGGACTTGAAAATATCCATGTTATAAATGCAAAGGCTCCTGACGGAATGGACACTCTTCCGGTGCCGACACACGCATTTATCGGAGGCAGCGGTGGTAATCTAAAGGAAATAATAGAGGCTCTTAAAGCAAAAAATCCACATATCCGTATAGTGATAAATGCAATTTCCATGGAAACAATTTGTGAGATAAAAGAAATATTGTCGGCATATGATGTGAAAAATGAGGATATCGTGCAGCTGCAGGTCAGCCGCTCAAAGCAGATAGGACATTACCATCTGATGCAGGCAGAAAATCCGGTGTGGATATGCTCATTTGAATTTTAACCGGAGCTTTTATGCTACAACCCGTAATAAATCATCGAAGGCTGATATTTTAAGGTATATGATGAAATAAAGGATGAATACATGAAAATAAATCGTTTTATGATAGCCGCGCCCAAAAGCGGCAGTGGAAAAACAATGATAACCTGCGCTTTACTGCAGCTTTTAAAGGATAGCGGAAAAAACGTATTGTCATATAAGTGCGGACCTGATTATATTGACCCGATGTTTCACAAAAAGGTGCTTGGCGTACCATCCAAAAATCTCGATACGTTTTTTACGGACGAAAAGACAACAGTGCAGCTTTTCTTAGATGAAAGAGCCGATGGTGATTTTGCGGTGCTTGAGGGCGTGATGGGATTATATGACGGACTTGGCGGAATATATGAGCAGGGTTCGTCATACCATCTGGCAAAGGTGACGCAGACTCCGATAATACTCGTGGTGGACGCAAAGGGCATGGGAAAGTCAGTGCTTGCTCTTATAGCCGGTTTTTTGCAGTATGACACTCACCACTTGATCAAGGGAGTGCTGCTCAATCGGATGTCGAAAGGCTATTATGACATTATAAAGCCTCTGATAGAGAAGGAGCTTTCCATAAAAGTAGTCGGATATTTCCCGGAACAGAAGGATATCGGGCTTTCAAGCAGACATCTGGGGCTTGTCATGCCGGATGAGCTTTCAGATATAAAAAAACAGCTCAATGAAACTGCCGACAGACTAAAAAAGACTATAGATATGGATTTGTTTATAGATATAGCAGAAGCGGCAGATGAAATCGGTGACAGCGAAAATGCAGATGTATATAATGAAAAAAATATAGGTAATTGTGATCAAAATGAATTTTCGCAAAATAAAGCAATAAATACCGTAAACATAGCTGTTGCCATGGACGAAGCCTTTTGTTTTTACTATGAAGATAACCTAAGAATGCTCGAAAAATGCGGTGCAAAATTACAGTATTTTTCACCGCTTCACGATACCAGGCTTCCAAAGGATTGTGATGCAATGCTGCTTGGAGGCGGTTATCCGGAGCTGTATGCAAAGGAACTGAGTAAAAACGTATCTATGCTGAATGCCATAAAAAAAGCTTTTATAGCCGGAATGCCGACGGTTGCCGAGTGTGGTGGATTTATGTATCTACACAAATATATACATGATATCTGTGATGATAATGATGAGCAAAACAAGCCTGATGTACAAAATAAAGCAGATATACAAAATGATATGAATAAGTCGAAGCTTGTGGGGGCACTGGATGGTGGGTGTCATTTTAAGGGAAAGCTTGTCAGGTTCGGATATATTGAGCTTGCGGAAAAGCATAGCAATTTTCTACCGCCAAATGAAAAAATAAAGGCGCATGAATTTCATTATTACGACAGCACCGATAACGGAGCCGATTGTATTGCGACCAAGCCGGCCACAGGCAGAAGCTACGACTGCGTGATAAGCCATGATAATTACTGGCTTGGGTTTCCGCACCTGTACTATCCGTCAAATCCGCATTTTGCAGAGAGCCTTGTGAGAAAAGCATATGAATATGAATATAGAAGGAATAAAAATGGAAAACTCTTATAAATACTTTAAAAACACAGAGTGCAAATATTTTCCGTGTCACAAGGGACTTGATGACTTCAACTGTCTGTTCTGTTATTGTCCTTTGTATGAAATGAAAAACTGTCCGGGAAATAAGCGTTATATCGAAAAGAACGGTAAGCCGCTTAAGGTATGTACAGACTGTACATTTCCGCATAAACCGGAAAATTATGATATAATAATAGAGATTTTGAAACGAAGATAATTTATTATACATCATGCAGCTCCTACATTTAATGAAATAAATTTTACAAATATTTTATAAAATACAATGCCAAATTACTTGCCAGGTAGTAACTACAGTGTGGTAATATGATATTATCACAGGAGAGTTTTTAACGCAATATTAGTAGATAAATGAAATAAAAAGGAGTGACCCAGAAATGATGTACAATCCACAGCTTGATACATTTATATGTGTGGTGGAGTCGGGAAGTTTCAGTAAGGCAGCAGAAAAGCTTTACATTTCACCAACGGCAGTTATAAAACAGATAAATTCGCTGGAAGCAAGTCTTGATCTGAAACTTTTTTCAAGAACACACAGAGGTCTGGTTGTGACAGATGCCGGACAGTCTATATATAATGATGCAAAATATATAGTAGGTTACTGCAAAGATTCGATAAGACGTGCAAAGGAAGCAATGGATGTTTCAGACAATGTGATACGTGTAGGAGTCTCTCCGATGACTCCTCCGGCTGTCTTTGTCGAGCTTTGGCCAAAGATACAAAAAATATATCCGGATATGAAATTCCAGCTTATTACATTTGAAAATACGATCGAGAATGCAAGAGAAATACTGGCAAATCTGGGGCAGAATATTGATGTGGTTGCAGGTATATTTGATGAAACCATGCTTAAACTCAGAGGGTGCGATGCAACAGAGATATCAAGAGAGCCGTTTTGCGTGGCAGTGTCGATACATCACAGGCTGGCAAAGAAGGAAAAGATTACACTAGATGATCTAAAGGGTGAAAATCTTATGCTTATGAAGCGAGGTTGGAGCTATTATGGCGATAAATTAAGGGATTTTATTGCTGTTAAGAATCCGGATATAAACATAGTAGATTTTGATTTATACAATATAGAAGCATTTAACCGGTGTGAGAACAATAATGAAGTGCTCCTTGCATTCAAAAGCTGGGAGAGTGTTCACCCGCTTATAAGGATTATTCCGGTTGAGTGGGATTATACCATGCCGTTTGGCATACTACACTCAAAGGAGCCATCTGAAAAGGTCAGACGTCTAATAAAAGCCATAAACAAAATAAAGGCATAACCTTATGGTTTATACAGCATAACAAAACGAGACTTCTTAGGGAGTCTCGTTTTCTATATACTTTATCCGAAAGAAATACGGAGGGTATGTTATGCGTATAAAGATTATGATAATCGCATGTGCTTTGGTGATCACTACTTTTAGTGCATGTGGGAGAACCAATCGGGAAAAGCAGACTGATGCCGAAAATACTCAAAATACTCAAAGCGAAGGGAGCAATGATATGACTTGGAACAATGATTCATTGTACGATATAAAGGGCGGATATACAGCGAAAAGCAGGATAAGTGATGTGATAAATGATCCGGTATTTGAGGATTACGGCAGACTTATTTTTCCAACTGATTTTAAAATAGATGATGACTTAAAGCTTTCAGAGGTAAGTTCCATACTGCCGTGGTACAGTGAGGTAAATACAGATAAAACAGTTGAGATTGTAAATTATATGAAAAATCAGAGTGAGAGTGGTAACAGGATTTTTTATAATATATACAGTGAAGATGAGATGCAGGCGGATCCTGAAAAAAGGAATACAGGTCTGTTCTTTTTCAGGGGAAATGCAGGAGAAAAAACAGCTATAATAAATGCGGGTGGTGGATTTGTGTATGTTGCAGGTATACATGACAGCTTTCCACAAGCATTGGAGATTTCAAAAAAAGGATATAATGCGTTTGCCCTGATCTACAGACCGGGTGCGCAGACTGCCTGTGAAGATCTGGCAAGAGCGATAGCATATCTGTATGAGAATGCGGACGAATTGCAGATAGATATGACTGACTATTCTCTCTGGGGAGGATCTGCCGGGGCGAGAATGGCAGCATGGCTTGGATCATACGGAACTGCATATTTTGGGGAGGATAGTTATCCGGCACCGGCTGCGGTAATTATGCAGTATACAGGGCTTTCAGTAGTGACAGGAAATGAACCGCCTACATATGCGTGTGTGGGAATGAGTGATGGAATTGCATCTTACAGGAGTATGGAAAGATACATTTCACAGATAAAGAAGAATGGGACAAATGCCGAATTAGAGGTGTTTAAAGGACTCTCACATGGCTTCGGACTGGGACAGAAAACCGTGGCAGAGGGCTGGATAGACCGTGCAGTATCATTCTGGCAGGAAAACACAAAATAGATATCATAGGATAAGAGGTATATGATGAAAAACAAAAAACTGACAGTAAAGATTATGATAGATATAGGCATGACAGCATGCCTGCTTCTTCTCATGCCATACAGTCTGCTTGGAGAGACCCTACATGAATGGATAGGCATGGCGATGTTTGTGCTTTTTATAGCGCATCATATTTTAAACCGCAAATGGCTGGCAACAGTCGCAAAAGGAAAATACACTCTTTTCAGGGGTGTGCAGACAGCACTGGCGATGATCATGTTTATACTTATGATAGGCTCTATGATAAGCGGAATACTGCTGTCTGATCATATATTTGGCATGGTAAGAATTGAAGGCTCATATATGATGGCAAGACAGGTACATATGTTTTGTGCATATTGGGGACTTATAATTATGTCGCTTCACCTGGGAATGCATTGGAATATGGCGGTTATAATGGTAGGCAGGATTTTCAAACAGCCGTCAGCGGTAAGAAAATGGATTGCGAGGGCGATTGCGGTTATATTGGCGGTATATGGTGTGTATGCGTTCATAAAAAGACAGATAGGTGATTATCTGTTGATGAAAATGCATTTTGTATTTTATGATTACACGGAAAGCGTACTGTTTTTTATGGCAGATTATCTGGCTGTAATGATACTTATAGCATTCATCGGATATTATGCCGGTTTGCTTATGAAAAAGTACAAGACGAGATAAGACGAAAAGGAAGGTGGATATATGGACAAAAGAAAAATAATTTTTTCAGGATAAGGCTATAATGAGTTGGCTGTTTGATAAGCAGAAACAGTGATAACCGATAGGTTAATGACTCAAAACTAAGAGAAACTTCTCCTATAGGTATATGGGATTTATAATATGCCTGTAAGATGAAAAGAAAACAAGGAGGACAACATATTGGAATATGGTACATGGAACAAATCCTGACGAAGTAAAGCAGGATCTTGAGGGAATGCAGGTTATGCAGGTGCTTGGCAACAATATGGCATATTTTATCAACTGCAAAAATGTTGCATCAAAGATGGGAATAGAAATGCCACAGGCACCGGCTTTTGTATTTACCAATTTTATACATTAATGTTAATCTTTTCAGGCCGCAGCTTGATTGCTGCGGCTTATATATTATATATGAAGGAGCAGGTTTTATGATACGTGTAGGGTTAATTGATGATGACTTGGAACATCAGAAGATGATATGCGAATTTATCAATACGTACAAGAATGAAACAAATACAAATTTTGAGATTGTACAGTATACAGATGGTCTGAATTTTATAGAAGAGTATCGTGGAAATCTCGATATAGTTTTCTTAGACATTAAGATGCCTCATATGGATGGAATGACAGCAGCCAGAAAGCTTCGAAAACTCGACTCCGGAATAGCTATTGTTTTTGTGACTAATATGGCTCAATATGCCATACATGGCTATGAGGTTGATGCGATTGATTTTATTGTTAAACCGATAAGCTATTATGTATTTAAGGACAAGCTGGAAAAGGCAATGCGTTCTTTGGAACTTAATAAGGATAAAACAATAATCGTACATGACAATGATTCTGTAATGAAAATAAAAGTCTCTCAGATATTGTATATAGAGAAAAACAAAAATTATCTTGTATTTCACACAAAGCAGGGTGAGTTTCAGGCGAGAGGGACTATGATCGATATAGAAAACAAATTGCAGGGGGAAGGTTTTTCAAAATGCATAAATGGTTGTCTTGTAAATCTGAAATATGTTTCAAAAATGTGCAAAGACAGTGTATGGATTGAGGATGTGTGTCTGCCTATAAGCAGACAGCGAAAGAAGAAATTTAAGGATGATTTTATGAGATATCTGGGAGGTGATTTCTAATGACAAATATGCAGATTATATCTTGTATACGTTTCTGTATCCAGCTTCTTATAACAGAAAGTATTTACACGTTTGCATTTGAACGAAGAAAGCATTTCATAATAAAAGCAGTGGCGGCAATATGTATGTATTTTTCGGTTTCACTACTGATATTTGAACTTTTATCGGCTGTTCCGTGGGAAAATCCTGTTATATCCATTGTTTACTATATTGGTATATTTGCGTGCAGCCTGCTTTCTATGGCAATATGTTTTAAAGATAAAGTTGAGGAAATATTGTTTGCGGGAATATGCGGATATGCAACGCAGCATATTGCTTATGCGTTTATTACAATAATACAGCAGATAATAGACATGAAATTAAATGTATACATTGATTTTATTGTGATACGTATTTTACCATATATTGTTATATCGGCAGCAGCGTATTTTTTTATTGTCAGGCATTATGAAGGAAAATCAGAGCACAAGCAGAAGGATATACGCATGATAACACTTGCACTTGTGATCCTGTTTATAGTTGTTGTAAATAGTGTGCTGGTGGACAGTACAATGTTTAGCGGTGACAGCAGCCGGCTTCAGAATGTTTTTTGCAAAATGTATGCGATTGTATGCTGCATACTGGCAGTATTTATGGCATTTAATATGTCAAGGCAGAACCAGATCATCCGTGAGAAAGAGATGATGGAGCAGATGATAAATAATATGGGAGAAAAGCAGAAGCTTTCGAAAGAAACTATTGATATCATCAATATAAAATGCCATGACCTTAAATACAGGATTTCAAAGATAACGAGAATAGAGGATGCTGACGAGCAGAAGAAATATGTTGATGATGTGCGAAATGCACTTGCCATTTATGATAATATTTTTCAGACAGGCAATGAAGCGTTAGATCTTGTTCTTACGGAAAAGAGCATTCTGTGTACAGAATATAGAATAAAGCTCAGTACTATGGTTGATGGAAGTATGCTAAACTTTATGAAAACTACGGACGTTTATGCTTTGTTTGGCAATTTGATGGATAATGCCATAGAAAGTGTTATAAAAGAGGAGGATGATGAGAAGCGTATTATCAGTATCAGTGTTAAAGAGAAAAATAAGGGAGCACATATTCATATTGAGAATTACTGCAATGAGCAAATCACATTTGATGATGGATTGCCGGTTACAACTAAAGAAGACAAAAACTATCATGGATTCGGAGTAAAGAGCATACGCTACATCGTGGATCATTACCATGGAACCATGCTTATGAGAACAGATAAAATGAAATTTATAACGGACATTATATTTTTTCCGGAACAATAAAATACCAGTTTTACCAGAAAAGGGACCAAGAAAACCAGAGTGCACTTTTGAGGTTCCTTTTTTGATATAGTCATTTCAACGAAACATACATGAAAAAAGGAGGATTACGTATGGGTAACGTTGAAGTGGCATGGGAAGATGTCATAAGTGTTATTAACATGGTCAGAACACATCTGATCATCATTGCAATCGCGTTTATAGCTATGATCGCGGTTATGATCATTGTAAGAAAGAAGGAAAAACTGATAAAGAGAATGATACGATTTCAGTCATTCTTTGCTTTCTTACTCATAACAGTAGTTACATTAAATGTGGCTGCTGCAGAAACTTTGTACAACACGTTGAATGTCGTGTTATCGGACAAAGGAACTCTTGATCAGGGTCATATCGACAATTCAAAAAAAGTGATTGAAGATGTGACTAATGAGGGTGTGGTAATGACAAAAAATGATAATTCATTCCTACCGATCGTACCACAGAAGATCAATGTATTCGGCTGGTCATCAACTAATCCGGTATATGGAGGAACAGGATCCGGAACAGTCGATGCTACTACAGCGGTAGGAATACTTAAAGGACTTGAAAATGCAGGTTTTGAGACAAACAGTGAGCTGTCTGATATGTACACTGAGTACAGACAGGACAGACCGGTGATCAGCATCAATGATGGTCAGGACTGGACACTTCCTGAGGTTCCGGCAGCTGATTATTCCGATAAGATCATAAATGATGCAAAAGACTTCTCTGATGTAGCGATGATCGTTCTCTCGAGAACCGGAGGTGAAGGAACTGATCTTCCAATAGATATGGGACCTATAATGGATGGTTCTACCATGGATATAGGAACTAAGTACACAAAAGGAACTTATACAAATAATTCAAAAGATTATGATGATTTTGAAGACGGACAGTCATATCTGGAACTCAGTAAAACAGAGCAGGATCTTGTAGACCTCGTATGCAGTAATTTTGATGATGTAATCGTTGTATACAATGGTGCAAATGCGATGGAACTTGGCTGGACAAACGATTATGAGCAGATCAAGAGTGTACTTTTATGTGCCGGAGCAGGTGCAACAGGTTTTAATGCACTCGGAAATATCATATCGGGAGAGGTCAACCCGTCAGGAAAAACAACAGATACATGGCTTAAGGATATAAACAAGGCTCCTTATATCAATAACATAGGTCACTTTGCTTATACAAACACAGATAAAGTTTCCGACGCAGCTAAGAAAGCGTGGGAGAGAGCTGACGGAATCGTATCATTTGTAGACTATGTTGAAGGTATCTATGTAGGATATAGATTTTACGAGACAGCAGCGGATGAAGGACTTATCAATTATGATGATACGGTTATGTATCCGTTTGGATATGGTCTCAGTTATACGACTTTTGATGAAACAATGGGCGAGCTCCGGGCTTCAGACGATGGAATCAGTGTAGATGTGACTGTTACAAATACAGGTGACACAGCAGGAAAAGATGTAGTAGAGCTTTATTATGACCCACCGTATTATAATGGCGGAATAGAAAAATCAAGTGTTAATCTGCTTGCATTTGACAAGACAGATCTTCTTGAGCCGGGGGAGTCAGAGACAGTGACACTGACATTCAGTGATGAGGATATGGCTTCATATGACACATACGGAGCAGGACACTATGTATTAGAGCATGGGGATTATGATATCAGTTTAAGAACAGACAGCCATAATGTTGTGGATTCAAAGACTTACAATGTGGCAGAAGATATCGTATATGATGAGAATAATAAGCACAACGGAGATGTGGAAGTTGCTGACAACAAATTTGATTTTGTGGAAGGTGATATTACATATCTTTCAAGAAAAGACGGATTTGCAAATTATGATACAGCGACAGCAGCTCCGACAAATTTTGAGTTAGACGGAACCATTTATGGAAACGGTACATATGATCCGACCGATTATGATAATGATGACGATAAGATGCCTACAACAGGAGCTGACAATGGTCTAGAGTTATTTGACCTGAGGGGAGCTTCTTACGATGATGACCGCTGGGAAGATCTGCTTGATGAGATGACGGTAGACGAGATGGTTGACCTTATAGCCTTTGGCGGACATCAGAATATTGCAGTAAGATCTATTGACAAGATACGTATTCTTGATACAGACGGACCGGCAGGAGTAAACTCTAGTACTCTTGGAATATTCGGAACAGGTTTCTGTTCAGAGATAATATTGGCACAGACATGGAATACAGAGCTTGCAGTAGCATTTTCTGAGGCCATGGGACAGGAATTTGCGGATTATCATGTAACCGGCTGGTATGCACCATCTATGAATATTCACAGAAGTGCATTCGGTGGACGTGACTTTGAATATTATTCAGAGGACAGTAAATTAAGTGCGGAAATGGCAAAAGCAGAGGTTGAAGGAATAGTAAATGCCGGAATGTATCCGTTTATCAAACATTTTGTTTTAAATGAGCAGGAGATAAACAGAAATGCATTCCTTACGACCTGGAGCAATGAGCAGGCAATGCGTGAAATATATTTCAAACCATTTGAGGATACCATAAAAGCATATCCGGATGGAAAGATAGCTGTCATGTCTTCATACAATTTCCTTGGTACAGAGTGGGCAGGAAGCTGTACACAGCTGCTTAATGATGTGCTGAGAGGTGAATGGGGATACAAAGGAATGGTTATATCAGATTACTTTGGCAACTATGGATATATGGATGCAGACAGAGCTGTAAGAGGAGGAACCGACATGATGCTCGGAACAGCAGGAAATGATGCTATCATGACAGATCTTAGTGCTACATCAGTTATCGCCATGAGAAAAGCTGTTAAAAACATTCTGTATACAACAGTAAACAGTTCTGCGTATGAAAATTATGTGCCGGGTGAGACTCCGGGATGGCTTAAAATGATCTATGCAGCAGATGCGATTCTGGCTGTACTCTTAATTGCAGCAGAAGCAGCTTTGATCATCAGATACCGTAAGAAAAGAAATAATGATCAGATTATCGTAACCGATGGTGAGTAAGATGAAACATAAAGAAATCATAGATAAAATGACTTTAGAAGAAAAAGCAGCATTATTAAGCGGCAAAGGCGAATGGCAGACATGGAATCTAGACAGGCTTGGAATACCTTCAATTTACTGTTCTGATGGACCTCATGGCATTCGTAAGCAGGCAGGGACAGGAGACCATCTTGGTCTCAATCCCTCCCTTCCTGCCACATGCTTCCCAACAGCTGCAACGGTTGCAAACAGCTGGGATCCGGAGCTTGGAGATAAGATAGGGCAGGCGCTTGGACAGGAAGCCAATACACAGGGTGTTGATATCGTCCTTGGCCCCGGACTTAATATCAAGAGAAATCCGCTTTGTGGCAGAAATTTTGAGTATTTTTCAGAAGACCCATATCTTGCAGGAAAAATGGCAGCCGGATATATAAGAGGCATACAGAGCCAGGGTGTATATGCATGTCCGAAACATTTTGCGGTAAACAGCCAGGAACTAAGAAGAATGGCTATGAATGCAGTTGTCGATGAGAGGACGCTCAGGGAAATTTATCTGACAGGCTTTGAAATAGCTGTTAAGGAAGGTCATGCGAAGGCGATAATGACAAGTTACAATCAGGTAAACGGAACATATGCCAACGAAAATGCACATCTTCTTACTGATATATTGCGTGATGAATGGGGATTTGACGGCATAGTGATAACTGACTGGGGCGGATCAAATGATCATGTTAAAGGTGTACAGGCAGGATCTGATCTGGAAATGCCAAATCCCGGACTTGATTCGGCAAGGCAGCTTATAAAAGCTGTAAAAGAAGGCAGAATTAAGGAAAGCACTATTGATAACAGCGTTGACCGCATGCTTGAGGCAGTTTTTGAGCTTTCACAGGAACGAGAAAAAATAGATGATAAAGGATTTAAAAAGCATAATGATCTGGCTTACAGAGCCGCTGCCGAGAGTGCGGTATTATTGAAAAACAGTGACAATATACTGCCGCTTAAACCGGATACAAGGGTGGCTCTTATAGGTGATTTTGCTTATGTTCCGAGATATCAGGGCTCGGGTTCGTCAGTTGTGAATGCAACCTCTGTAGAGCACATGAATATGCTGATCAATAATACTACACTTCATGTTGTAGGATGCACAAGAGGTTATCTTCGTTCAGGCGGAATAGATGCTATCATGGAAAAAGCAGCAATTGATCTGGCAGAGCAGGCTGATGTGGTTATTTACTGTTTCGGACTCGATGAACTTAGTGAATCTGAGGGTGTGGACAGAAATCACATGAGAATACCGCAGAATCAGATACATTTGCTTGAGAAACTGGTAAAGGTAAATAAAAATATAGTAGGTGTGCTAAGTGCAGGATCAGCAATAGAAATGTCATGGCATCATTGCCTTAAGGGCATCATTCACGGTTACCTGTACGGACAGGCCGGAGCCCAAGCTATGCTTGATATAATAACAGGCAAAATAAATCCGTCAGGCAGGCTCAATGAAACATATCCGGTCAGATATGAGGATACACCTTCCCTGAGATATTTTCCAAGTGTGGAGAGAAACTCTGAATACAGGGAAGGAATTTTTGTCGGCTACCGATATTATGATACAGCAAACATAAGAGTGCTGTATCCGTTTGGCTATGGATTATCTTATACAAATTTCAAGTACAGTGATCTTATCGTCAATAACGATGGCATAAGGATTACAGTGACAAATACAGGCGATGTTGACGGCGCAGAAACAATCCAGCTTTACATAGGCAAAAAGGATGCAAAGATTTTCAGACCGGATAAGGAATTAAAAGGCTTCAAAAAGGTATTTCTTAAGGCTGGTGAAAGCAGAAATATAAATATAGATTTTGATGATAAAACATTCAGATATTGGAATATCATTACTTCAAAATGGGAAGTCGAAGCCGGAGAATATCAGGTGATGGTCGGAGCGGATTGTCAGGATATAAGGCATACAGGGCAGATAAATATTGACGGTACAACAACAGAATATCCATATTCAAAAGATCATATGCCATCTTATTTTTCCGGAAATATACAGAAAGTGTCTGATAAAGAATTTGAAGAATTACTTGACAGAACGATTCCCGATGGAAAATGGCGCGGTGAGCTGGATGTAAATGATGCTGTCTGCCAGATGTATTATGCCAAGAGTGCTCTTGCGCGTTTTATCTATAAAATACTTACAAATAAGTTGAAAAAAAATGAAGAGCTGGGTAAGACCGACCTAAATCTTTTATTCCAATACAATATTCCATTCAGGGCAATTGCCAAAATGACAGGCGGAATTGTAAGTATGGAAATGATAGACGGTGTAATGATGGTTGTAAACGGTCATTTTTTCAAAGGATTCGGAATTGTTATTACAGGATTTTTCAGAAACAGGAGACTCAATAAAAAGTATATAAAGAAACTTAATTCAAACGGAGGAAAATGAAATGGAATTTTGGAAATCATTTACAGAAAAACATCCTAAATTATCCAAATGGGTATATCAGATATTTTATTTCTTCGTTTTTAGCATGGGAGTGACAATATTTCAGTATCTGGTATTTACGTTTATGCCTCACATCCTTGGAATAGGACTTGCCGGAACAGAATTTATGTGGCCAAGAAAAAATATGAATATACTTGGTGTAAAATTTACATGGAGCCTGTTGGGATATGATGTACTAAGAGATGCATCGGGTGCAGTGATGATAGGTGGTGGTCTCGGTTATTTTATAAGTTATGAAACAGGATCTTTTCTTGCACAGTGCATCAATTTTCCTTTACAGAGAAATATCACATTTAAAAGTAAGGGCAATCCGGTATATCAGGCAATCTGGTATTTTCTGGCATGGGTAGTCATATCACTGATATGCAATGGACTGAATAATCTGTGGATGCCTATCGCGGCTGTTTATGTACCGCCTGCAATATACAATATTCTTGTTACATTTATTACAGGTGGAGTATCTATGATAATATTTTTCTTTGTTTTTAAGATCATTTTTCCGGAGGGAGAGAAGAAATAATGAGTTTTAATTTTTCAATACCAACAAATGCGTTATTTGGAGCAGGTAAATTAAATGAACTTCATACACAGATAAATACACCAATGGGAGCTGTTCATGGAAGTAAGGCATTGGTTGTTATCTCAAATGGTAAATCTACACGTGCAAACGGATATTTAGACAGACTCGAGAACGAATTGAAGCAAAGTAATGTGGAATATGTTATTTTTGATAAAGTGGGTTCAAACCCTACAAAGCCTGTTGTTGAAGAGGGCGGAAAATTTGCGAAAGAGAATGGCTGTGATTTTATCGTTGCTTTAGGTGGCGGAAGCGTAATGGATGCTTCGAAAGCAATCGGCATTATGGCAACTAATGAGAGTGATGATCTCTGGGATTATGTTATGTTTGGAACAGGAAAGAAACAGTGGCCACCGATGCCATCACTTCCAATCGTGGCTATTACAACAACAGCCGGTACAGGTTCAGAGACTGACGGCGGCGGTGTTATTACCAATCCGGATACCCAGGAGAAAACAGGAGTATTTGGTACAGGAACTATGCCGGTCCTTGCGATCGTTGATCCTGAATTGATGACAAGTGTTCCGGCTGCATTCAAGGCATACCAGGGATTTGATGCATTATTCCATTCTACTGAAGGATATATTTCCGCAAATAGAAATGAATTCAGCAAGATGGTTGCTGCAGAGGCAATCAGAAATGTGTCATGCAATCTTGTTACATCAATTCGTGAGCCTGAAAACATTGAGGCAATGAGTAATGTTGCATTCGGAAGTTATCTTTCAGGCATACAGATGACAGTTGGAACATGCGTCAGTGCACATCCGCTTGAGCATGCACTTTCGGCATATCATGAGAAGCTTCCTCATGGAGCCGGTCTTATTATGATTTCAAAAGCATTTTATAGTTTCTTTATCGATAAGCATGTCTGTGATGATCGTTTCATTGAAATGGCAAAGCTTATGGGTATGGAAGATGCAAAAAAACCAGAAGATTTTATAACAATGCTTGTTAAATTACAGGAAGACTGTAATGTAACAGACCTTAAAATGTCTGATTATGGAATTACACCTGAGGAATTTCCAAAGATGGCTGAAAATGCAAGAGCTACTCTTGGAATTAACTTCGAGAATGATATGTATAAGCTTACTGATGAAGATTGTGTTGCAATCTATCAGGGATCTTATAAATAAACCTTAACCTCTGGGTTTAAACTGATTAACGAAAGGAGACTTCTTATGGAAGTCTCTTTTTCGTATACTTATTTTAGGAAAATAAGTGATAGAAAGAAAGGGTGCGTTTAAACATGGAGAAAAGAATTTTAGGAAGAGACTTGGAAGTATCAGAAATCGGATTAGGATGTATGGGAATGAGCCATGCATACGGAACTGTATCGACAGAAAAAGAGGCAGAGGCTTTGATAGATAAAGCCATAGACTGTGGCTGTACATTTTTTGATACAGCAGAGATATACGGAACAGCAGAAGACCCGCATCACAATGAAAAACTGCTTGGAAAGATATTGAAGCCATATAGAAACAAAATAGTGCTGGCATCAAAGTGTGGCATACGATTTGATGAAACAGCAACAACTGTTAATAAACCGTTGATCCCGGATGGACGACCGGAGACAATTAAATCGTCGATCGATGGCTCATTGAAGCGTCTTAACACAGATCATCTGGACTTATACTATATCCACCGTATAGATCCGACGGTGCCAATTGAGGAGACAGCAGGGGCAATGAAGGAATTGATTGAACAGGGAAAGATCACGCACTGGGGACTTTCAGAGGCAGATGAAGATACGATCAGACGCGCTAATAAAGTATGTCCGATAACTGCGATCCAGAACAGATATTCCATGATGTATAGGGACTATGAAAAATTATTCCCTGTACTTGAAGAATTAGGAATAGGATTTGTTGCTTTTTCTCCACTTGCGAATGGTTTCCTTACAGCTGTGTATAATTCCCATGCACAATTCGAAAAACCGGGAGATTACAGAAGCATGATGCCACAGTTTAGTGATGAAGGAATTAAAGAAAATAAGGAATTTATACTCTGGATAAAACTTCTGGCAGAGGAGAAAAAAGCTACACCGGCCCAGATATCACTTGCGTGGATGAGTGCAAAGAAACCGTATATCGTTCCTATTCCGGGAACAAGAAAGGTAAGCAGACTGGAAGAGAACATGAAAGCATCTGAGATAAAACTGACAAAAGATGAAGTAAAAGCAATAGATGAGATGCTCGACAGTATACCAATGTCGCAGGTATTTGGTGGTTCAAAGATACAGAAAAAATAGTAGCTTAATATTTCTGCAAAGTAGAACATTTAGAACAATCATGATGGCATATCCGCTTAGTCTGTCGTTTACTGCGGTATTGATATTTATTTTATTGATAATAAGCAGACCATCGAAGCGTTATGCAAAAAATATAAAAGAGAAAAATTAATGAGATAAAACAGTAAAGGAGCAAATATGAGTATTAAAAAACTAATCCCGGCAATTCTTATCGGAACACTTGCATGTGTTAACATTGCAGGATGTACATCAAGTAAAGACAGAGAAGCAACTAAAACTAAACAGGAACTTAAGTCGACACAGATTGAAAGTAATAATGGAGAGTCATCAAAGGTACTTGTAGTATATTATTCGGCATCAGGAAATACAAAGGCTGTTGCAGAGAATATTGCAGAAGAGACAGACGGAGATCTGTTTGAGCTTGTGCCGACAGACGTGTATACAAGTGATGATCTGGATTGGACTAACAAAAACAGCAGGGTAACTCAGGAACATAATAATCCTGAGACAAGAGATGTGGAACTTGAATACAATACAGTTGACAACTGGGATGATTATGACACCGTTTTTATAGGATACCCAATCTGGTGGGGAATTGCAGCCTGGCCGGTAAACAGCTTTGTACAGCTTAATGACTTTACAGGAAAGACTGTTATTCCGTTTGCCACATCAACTTCATCAGGATTGGGAGACAGCGGTGAGCTTTTAAAGAAACAGGCAGGAACAGGTGACTGGCAGGATGGCAAAAGGTTTCCGTCTGGTGTAAGTGCAGATGAGGTTACAGGCTGGATCAATGATCTGGAACTTAATAAGTAGTTTGAATAAGTGATTTGAAGGAGAACAAAAGATGAACATGTGGGGACTTCTTATGATAATTCTTGCTGTTTTGTCAGCAGCGGGAATTTTGTATCTTGCCAGCCGTATTGGCAGATTTTGGATTATTAAAAGGATTGCAAAAGAAAAAAGAAATATTTGCTTTCTGATCGGACTGATAATCTTAATAGCGTTATCAGCAAGTATTTGGCTCGCATGGGGATATATGAATGCTATTGTCTGTATTTTGCATCTGCTTGTATTCTGGCTGCTTGCTGAGGGGATTTTTACGATAATACAAAAAATAAGAAAAAAGGAATTTAAAAGATACTATGCAGGAATAACAGCCGTCGTGTTTACGGTGTGTTATCTTGGTGCAGGATGGTACTGCGCGCATCATGTATGGCAGACATCATATGAAATACATACGGATAAAAGTGTTGGAAATCTCAAAGTTGCTGTATTTTCTGATTCGCATGTTGGAGCAACATTTGATGGAGAAGGCTTCGCCGGACATATGAAGGAAATTGAGGCACAAAGTCCGGATATCATATTGATCGTTGGTGATTTCGTGGATGATGATACATCGAAAGCGGATATGGTAAGGGCATGCCGGGCACTTGGCGAGTTAAAATGTACTTATGGTGTGTATTATACCTTTGGAAACCATGATAAAGGTTATTATCCATCTGATTATCGAGGTTATAGCGGTGCTGATCTTAAAGAGAATTTAGAAAAGAATAATGTCCATGTTATGGAAGATAATGTAGAACTGATAGACAACCGGTTTTATATTATCGGGAGAGCTGACAAATCTGAAGAATACGGTGCGGGAAGGAAGAACATGGAAGAACTGGTAAAAGACTTAGATCCGGATAAATTTTCTATTGTTTTAGATCACCAACCGGAAGATTATGCAAGCCAGGCAGACTCAGGAGTGGATCTGGTTCTTTCGGGTCATACGCACGGAGGACAGCTTTTTCCGCTTATGACGGTAGAAAAACTTACAGGAATGACACCTGATGACAGGATTTATGGATATGAAAAGCGCGATAGTACAAATTTTATAGTGACTTCGGGTATTGCAGACTGGGCTATTAAGTTTAAAACCGGCTGTAAATCAGAATATCTGATGATCAATATTCAATGATATAATTAATAGGTAAAGCAGTCTTTCGCATTTATGATTGACTGCTTTTTCGTATCATTTGATGCTAAGCTCGAAATTGAAAAACTTGAAAAAATGGTGTAAAAGTGGTGTAAATACCGCCAAAATCAATTTAATAGAAAATTAATAAAGCCTGAAACCCCAGTAAAATCAAGAGTTTCAAAAATTTTATTAAAAAAATTAGCACTCGAGGGTTGACATTGCTAATAGGTGGTGGTATGTTATGTACAGATAAAAAATTAGCACTCCAAAATATAGAGTGCTAACAAATTAAAAAGCATACTTCAGATGGAGCGTGTGACCAATGGAAAATGAAAACAAAGAACTAGAATTGAGCGAGAGACAGCTTACCATACTGGATGCGATCATCCGCAATTATCTCGCCACAGGAGAGCCGGTTGGCTCACGTACAATTTCAAAATATACAGATCTTAATCTGAGCTCGGCAACAATCAGAAATGAGATGAGTGACTTAGAGGAGATGGGCTATATAGTACAGCCACATACCTCAGCAGGAAGAATTCCTTCGGATAAGGGCTACAGATTATATGTAGACCATCTTATAGAGACCAATGATAAGAAGGAAAAAGAGCTTTCTGATATGAAGGAGCTGGTCATTGAAAATACCGAGAAGATGGAGCAGGTGTTAAAGCAGGCGGCAAAGGTACTCGCAAACAATACCAATTATGCCACACTTGTTTCTGCACCGGATGTCAATCACAACAAGGTGAAATTCATTCAGCTTTCACAGGTTGACGACCAGCACCTGCTTGCAGTAATTGTTATGAATAACAATATGGTCAGAAACAAGATGCTTGATTTATATGAGCCGCTTGACAATGAGACGATACTTAAGCTCAACATTCTGCTTAACACCTCATTAAACGGACTCGCAATGAACGAGATTAATCTTGGAAACATTGCAAGCATAAAGGAGAGAGCCGGTATTCATTCAGGAATTGTCTCTGATGTGATTGATGCATTGGCACAGACTTTCGCTGAGAGTGAGGATCTTAAGATTTACACCAGCGGAGCGACAAATATTCTGAAGTATCCTGAGCTTTCGGATTCCAATAATGCAGCGACACTTTTGTCAGCATTTGAGGAAAAGGAAGAGCTAGCAAGCCTTGTTACCGAATCCCTATCCGATTCCGAGAAGAAGGACAATGGAACAGGTATTCAGGTTTATATAGGAAATGAATCTCCGATCCAGACCATGAAGGACTGCAGTGTTGTCACTGCGACATATGATCTTGGTGAGGGCGTAAAGGGCACGATAGGAATTGTCGGACCAAAGCGCATGGATTATGAAAAAGTAATGGATAATCTAAAGACTCTTAAATCCCAGTTAGATGGAATTTATAAGAAGTCTGAGGATGAAACATAGGAAGGTGGTCAAAAATGCCAGAGGATATTAAAAAAGAAACAATCGACAATGAGACTGCAGAAAACAAAGCAGAAGAGATAGAGATTGAAGGAGCTGATGAGGAAAGCACTCAGACAGCCGAAGAAACAAAAGATACAGATGTGAATGAAGCCAAATCAGAGGATGAAGCTTCGGCTGATGCAGATGAAAAGAAAGGTCTCTTCAAGAAAAAGAAAAAAGACAAGAAGGATGAGCAGATAGAAGAACTTAACGACCGTCTGAAAAGACAGATGGCAGAGTTCGAGAACTTCCGCAAGAGAAGTGAGAAGGAAAAATCCCAGATGTTTGACATGGGAGCAAAGACAATAGTTGAGAAAATCCTTCCTGTAATCGACAATTTCGAGAGAGGTCTTGCAGCAGTACCGGATGATAAGAAGGATGATCCTTTTATCACAGGTATGGATAAGGTCTACAAGCAGATGCTCACAGAGCTTGATGCTGCAGGTGTAAAGCCAATAGAGTGCGTAGGACAGGAGTTTGACCCTGATTTCCACAATGCAGTGATGCAGGTTGAAAATGATGAACTTGAGTCAGGCACAGTAGCACAGGAGCTTCAGAAGGGCTATATGTACAAGGATTCAGTGGTACGCCACAGCATGGTATCGGTAGTACAGTAATGATGTGTACATCTATCCGGCATGACAGTGAATCAGATTTATATGAATGCAGACAGCATTTAATGGATTCATGTGAGACAACGGATGGTTACAAATATATTAAACATGTAAAAACACTATATTTAATAGGAGGAAAATAAAATGGGCAAAATCATTGGTATTGATTTAGGAACAACAAACAGCTGCGTAGCAGTTATGGAAGGTGGAAAACCTACAGTTATAGCAAACCAGGAGGGCGCAAGAACCACTCCTTCAGTAGTTGCTTTCACAAAGACAGGAGAGAGACTTATCGGTGAGCCTGCAAAGCGTCAGGCAGTTACAAATGCTGAGAAGACAATTTCTTCTATCAAGAGACATATGGGTACAGATTACAAGGTACAGATTGATGATAAGAGCTACAGCCCACAGCAGATTTCAGCTATGGTACTTCAGAAGTTAAAGGCTGATGCAGAGGGATACCTCGGTGAGAAGGTTACAGAGGCAGTTATCACAGTACCTGCTTACTTCAACGATGCTCAGCGTCAGGCTACAAAGGATGCCGGTAAGATTGCAGGTCTTGATGTAAAGCGTATCATCAACGAGCCTACAGCAGCAGCACTTGCTTATGGTCTTGACAATGAGAAAGAACAGAAGATTATGGTTTATGACCTTGGTGGTGGTACATTTGATGTATCTATCATCGAGATTGGTGACGGAGTCATTGAAGTATTATCTACAAACGGTGATACACACCTTGGTGGTGATGATTTCGATAACAAGGTAACACAGTGGATGATTGACGAGTTCAAGAAGGCAGAGGGCGTTGATCTTTCTACAGACAAGATGGCACTCCAGAGATTAAAGGAAGCTGCTGAGAAGGCAAAGAAGGAGCTGTCTTCAGCTACTACTACAAACATCAACCTTCCATTCATCACAGCTACAGCAGAGGGACCAAAGCATTTCGATATGACTCTTACAAGAGCTAAATTTGATGAGCTGACACATGACCTCGTAGAGAGAACAGCAATCCCAGTACAGAACGCTATGAAGGATGCAGGCGTTACAAATGCAGACCTTGGACAGGTATTACTTGTAGGTGGTTCTACACGTATTCCGGCCGTACAGGACAAGGTAAAGCAGATGACAGGAAAAGAGCCAAGCAAGTCTCTTAACCCTGATGAGTGCGTAGCAATCGGTGCTTCTATCCAGGGTGGTAAGCTTGCAGGAGATGCCGGTGCCGGCGAAGTACTTCTCCTTGATGTTACTCCACTTTCTCTTTCAATCGAGACAATGGGTGGTGTTGCTACAAGACTTATCGAGAGAAATACAACTATTCCTACAAGAAAGAGCCAGATATTCTCTACAGCCGCTGATAACCAGACAGCCGTTGATATCAACGTAGTACAGGGTGAGAGACAGTTCGCCCGCGATAATAAATCACTCGGACAGTTCAGACTTGATGGTATCCCACCAGCACGTCGTGGAGTTCCACAGATTGAGGTTACATTCGATATCGATGCAAATGGTATCGTAAATGTGTCTGCAAAGGATCTTGGAACAGGAAAAGAGCAGCACATCACAATCACAGCAGGATCTAATATGTCTGATGATGAGATTGATAAGGCTGTTAAAGAGGCTGCTGAGTTTGAGGCACAGGATAAGAAGAGAAAAGAAGCAATCGATGCAAGAAATGATGCTGAGAGCTTTGTATTCCAGACAGAGGATGCATTAAAGCAGGTTGGAGATTCTGTTGATGCCGCTGATAAGTCAGCAGTTGAGGCTGATATCGCAGCAGTTAAGTCATTCCTTGATGCACATAAAGAGGCTGAGGCTATGACAGAGGCTGATGTTGCAGAGCTTAAGGCAGCACAGGAGAAGCTCACACAGAGTGCTCAGAAGGTATTTGCAAAGATGTATGAGCAGGCTCAGGCAGCGCAGGGAGCAGCAGGAGCAGGACCTGACATGAATGCAGGAGCAGGCCAGGCAGGACCTGATATGAATGCAGGCGCTTCAAACGGTGCAGATGATGATGTCATCGACGCAGATTTCAAGGAAGTATAATTAAACAGATGCTGCCATAATGATATGAGGATTAATGACCTGTAATTCGGGTTATCAATCAAAGCATCATAATGGCTGCGTAAGTAAAATTACTCGCAAGGTTGGCCGCTTGGCCGGCCTTGCGAATTAGTTGTATAATAAAAGGAATTTTCAATTATGGCAGAAAAAAGAGATTATTATGAGGTATTAGGAGTATCTAAGACCGCTACAGATGCAGAGATTAAAAAAGCCTTCAGACAGCAGGCAAAGAAATATCATCCTGACATTCATCCGGGTGATAAAGAGTGTGAGGAGAAGTTTAAGGAGGCTCAGGAGGCCTATGCCGTATTGTCTGATCCGGATAAGAGACGCCAGTATGATCAGTTCGGTCATGCAGCATTTGATGGCACAGGCGGCGGAGCCGGTGGCTTTGATTTCTCAGGCATGGATATGGGGGATATTTTTGGTGACATTTTCGGAGATTTCTTCGGAGGTGGAAGAAGCAGTGGCAGAAGAAATGGTCCTGCACAGGGTGCAAATGTCCGTCTCAGTGTAAGAATTTCTTTTGAGGAAGCTATATTTGGCTGCACAAAGGAGCTTGAGTTCAACTATAAGGAGACATGCTCTACCTGTGGCGGCAACGGAGCTAAGCCGGGCACATCTCCTGAGACATGTACCCAGTGTAATGGTACAGGTAAGGTTGTCAGACAGAGTCAGTCTCTATTTGGAGTAGTGCAGAATGTCACAACATGTCCATCCTGCGGTGGTTCGGGTAAGGTAGTAAAGGATAAGTGTCCTACATGTCACGGTACAGGCTACAATACCAAGAAGGTCAGAAAGACTGTTGAGATTCCAGCCGGTATAGATAATGGACAGTGTGTCAGAATACGTGAATACGGCGAGCCGGGCATAAATGGCGGACCGCGTGGAGATCTTCTTGTTGAAGTTATTGTTTCAGGCAGCAGGGATTTTGAGCGTCAGGATGTTAATATCTTTTCAAAGGCATCCATCTCGTATGCTATTGCAGCCTTAGGCGGAGATATAAGAATCAAGACTGTTGATGGAGATATTATATACACAGTTGCACCGGGTACACAGACAGGTACACGTATCCGCTTAAAGGGCAAGGGTGTTCCTTCAACAAGAAATAAAGCAATAAGAGGTGACCATTATGTCACACTTGTTGTCAATACGCCTACAGGTCTGTCTAAGGATGCTAAGGAGGCTCTTAAGAAGTTTGATGAGCTTTCAGGCGGCTCTCTGACCAAGGAGGGCGGAGCTTCTACTGATTCTAAAAAGAAAAAAGGATTTATGGATAAGCTCAAGGAGTCTTTGGACGATCTGTAAATAGATGATCTGTAATAGATGTCCTATAATATATGTCCCGTCATGTGTGGCGGGGCATTTTTTAGGCTATTTTTACTTATAAAAAAATGGGGCTTTTATACAGCACATTTTTATGGTATTATATGAGATAAGTTGTGGAGGCAGTCGTATGACTGCCTTGTAAAATGTACGGAAATGTTTTGAAATAAAACTGTATTTATACTATGTATCTATTTTATTAAGAGAGGATTTTTATATGAAGTGGAAGAAATACACGATTGAGACAACAACCGCGGCTGAGGATTTCATGAGCAGCATGCTTATGGAACTTGGTATCGAGGGAATCGAGATTGAGGACAATATTCCCCTGACCAAAGAGGACCAGGCGGATATGTTTATTGATTTTCTGCCGGAGCTGCCTCCGGATGAGGGCATAAGCCATGTCAGCTTTTATATTGAGGATGATGGCAGTGATCAGTCTGATATGCTTAGAAAGGTAAAGCTTGGACTTGAGGATTTAAGAGATACTGTTGATGTGGGAAGCGGTGTAATTTCGTCATCTGAGACAGAGGATCTCGACTGGATTAATAACTGGAAGAAGTATTTTTCATCATTTACAATCGGTGATATATTGATTAAGCCTACATGGGAAGAGGTAAAGCCTGAGGATGCGGATAAATTTATGATAGAAATTGATCCTGGAATTTCCTTTGGTACAGGAAAGCACGAGACAACACAGCTTTGTATCAAGCAGCTTATCAAGTATATTGAGGGCGCAAAGGAAGCACCTACAGTGCTTGATGTGGGATGTGGAAGCGGAATCCTTTCAATTGTAGCTTTAAAGCTTGGTGCAAAGGAGGTTGTAGGTACTGACCTTGATGCTGACTGCATGATTTCTACGCGTGACAATATGCAGGTCAATCATCTGGATGAGGAGCTTGGCACGTTTTATGTCGGCAATCTCATAGATGATACAGAGCTTCAAAAGAAGGTTGGTACAGAAAAATATGATATCGTTGTTGCAAATATCCTTGCTGATGTCATCATTCCTATGGCACCTGTTATTCCTGACAGGTTAAAGGAAGGCGGATATTTCATCACATCGGGAATCATAGATTTCAAGGAAAATGAAGTTAAAGAGGCTATCGAAGCAGCGGGGCTTAAGGTGATAGAAATCAATCATCAGGGCGAATGGGTCAATATCACTGCGCAGAAGCAGGCTAAATAGTTTGGTGGATTATGTATCAGTTTTTTGTAGAGGAAGAGCAGGTTCATTCTGACAGCATATCAATCACCGGAGGTGACGTAAATCACATAAAGAATGTACTGCGCATGAAAAACGGGGAAAAAATAAGAGTAAGCTCAAAATCCGGACAGGCATATTTCTGTCACATATCATCGATTCTGGATGATGAGGTCATCGCAGCTATTGACAGTGCAGATGAAACGGGCACAGAACTTGACAATCACATCGTGCTGTATCAGGGGCTGCCAAAGGGCGATAAGATGGAGCTTATTATTCAAAAGGCTGTGGAGCTTGGTGTATCTGAGATAGTACCGGTTGCCATGAAAAACTGTGTGGTAAAGCTGGATGAAAAAAAGGCATTAAAAAAGCTGCAGAGATGGCAGGCTATCGCTGAGAGCGCAGCAAAGCAGTCAAAGCGCACTGTGATCCCCACTGTGAAGCAGCCGGTTACATACAGGGAAGCTTTGAAAATCGCTTCAGAGCTTGACATCACGCTGGTGCCATATGAGAATGAGCGTGGCATGGATGCGACAAGAGAGATAATGGGGCAGCTTAAGGCTGGTCAGACTATCGGTGTTGTCGTGGGTCCTGAGGGCGGCTTTGCACCGGAGGAGATAGCACTTGTGGATGAGCATGCCACAATGCACAGAATAAGCTTGGGACGCAGGATTTTACGCACGGAGACAGCAGGACTTGCTGCACTTGCCATGCTTGTATACAATTTGGATGTATAGACAGTAGAGATACTTAACAGTTAAGAAGTAGAAGTTAGGAGCAAAAATGGAAGCATATTTGGATAATTCTGCCACAACCAGATGCTCAAAAGCAGCGGCAGATATGGTTTATAAGCTGCTTACAGAGGATTACGGTAATCCTTCATCACTTCATATGAAGGGCGTTGAGGCAGAAAATTATATTAATGATGCTAAGAAAAAGATTGCAAAGACACTCAGGGTGCAGGACAAGGAGATACTATTTACATCCGGCGGCACAGAGTCGAATAATACTGCAATAATAGGTGCTGCAATGGCCAATAAGCGTGCAGGAAGGCATATCATCACATCTTCTGTAGAGCACGCATCGGTTTTGGCTGTGATGCAGTTTCTGGAGGAGCAGGGCTTTGAAATCACATATCTGCCTGTAAACCATGATGGCGTGATAAGTGTTGAAGAGCTGAAAAATGCAGTAAGGGAGGATACAATTCTTGTATCGCTTATGCATGTAAACAATGAGATTGGCGCAGTCATGCCGATTGAGGAGGCGGGAGCAGCTATAAAAGAGAAAAATCCTGCCGCACTTTTTCATGTGGATGCCATACAGTCCTACGGCAAGCTTGAAATCAGACCAAAGCGCATGAATATAGACATGCTTTCAGTCAGTGGACACAAGATTCACGGACCAAAGGGCAGCGGATTTTTATATATAAAGGACAAGACTAAAATCAAGCCGATTATATACGGAGGCGGCCAGCAGAAGGGCATGCGCTCAGGTACGGAAAATGTTCCTGCATATGCAGGTCTTGGAGTGGCAGCAGAGGAAATTTACACGGATTTTGATAAAAAAATAGCACATATGTATGAGCTTAGGGATCATTTTATAGAGTCAGTGCAGCGTATTGACGGAGTATCGGTAAACGGACGCATAGACCATACAAATGCCCCTCATGTGGTAAGCGTGAGCGTAGATGGTGTGAGAGCGGAGGTTATGCTTCATACTCTTGAGGACAGGCAGATATATGTGTCTGCAGGAAGTGCCTGCTCATCAAACAAACCGGCAATCAGTTCAACACTAAAGAGCATAGGGCTTAAGCCGTCACTTTTGGATTCCACGATCAGATTCAGCTTTTGCGTGAATACCACACAGGAGGAAATTGATTACGCGGTATCAGTGATGGCAGAGGTGATACCAATGCTGCGAAGATATACAAGGCGCTAATGAGCTGCAAAGAGATCGCAGGTATTAGCATAGCCGGTAACCATGAAGAAACTAAAAAGTTACGTATTACGTATAATGAAATCTTTAGTAATAAAAATAGTAAATAAAATCAGAACAGGAGAGTTACATGTACAAGACATTTTTGATCAAGTATGCTGAGATTGCGATAAAGGGCAAAAACAGATACATTTTTGAAGACGCGCTCGTTAAGAATATCAAATATCAGCTTCGCAATGTGGATGGAAGCTTTGAGGTAAGAAAGGAAAGCGGACGTGTGTACGTGGAGACAGACGGAGACTATGATTATGACGAGACAGTTGCCACATTGTCAAGAATTTTTGGTATCGTGGGTATCTGTCCGGTTGAGCTGCATGAGGATGAGGGCTTTGACAAGCTCTGTGAAGCAGTTATCGAGCATATCAACCATGTATACAAGGATAAGAGCTTTACCTTCAAGGTAAATGCGAGACGTGCCAGAAAGAACTATCCGATGACCTCCATGGAGATAAATGCCGCAGTCGGTGAAAAGGTGCTAGAGGCATTTCCTGAGACAAGGGTAGATGTACATAATCCACAGGTTATGATCAATATAGAGATCAGACCTATGATAAATATTTATTCAGAGGAGATTCCGGGACCGGGCGGTATGCCGCTTGGCACAGCAGGAAAGGCAATGCTTCTGCTCTCGGGTGGAATCGACAGCCCGGTTGCAGGATACATGATTGCAAAGCGAGGTGTGGTAATCAATGCCACATATTTCCATGCACCGCCATATACGAGTGAGAGAGCAAAGCAGAAGGTTGTAGACCTGGCAAAGAAGGTTGCCAGATATTCGGGCAAGATAAAGCTGCATGTTGTCAATTTTACCGATATACAGCTTGCCATATATGAGAAATGTCCTCATGATGAGCTTACCATCATCATGCGCAGATACATGATGAAGATAGCAGAGCACTTTGCCGATGAGGATAAATGCTTGGGCCTTATCACAGGTGAGAGCATCGGACAGGTTGCAAGCCAGACAATGCAGTCGCTTGCTGCAACAAACGAGGTGTGCCATATGCCTGTATACAGACCTCTCATTGCCATGGACAAGAATGATATCATTGATATATCAAACAAAATTGATACCTATGAGACATCGATTCTTCCGTATGAGGACTGCTGTACTATTTTCGTAGCAAAGCATCCTGTTACAAAGCCGAATATAAACAGGATTAAGAAGTCTGAGGAAAGACTTAACGATGTGATAGATGAGCTTATGAAGACAGCTATAGATACTACAGAAGTGATTATGGTGGATGCTGAGTAATCAGCGCCACCTTAGAGCAAAATAAAAAGGACCTGAGCTTCAGGTCCTAATTAATCAAATCATTGTGTCTGTATTACTTGGCTTCGTCGATTATATATGGCTTTAATACTTCCATAATCTCGTCAAGTCCGGTTTCTGTATGTATAGCGAGCTCTATTGGCTTAGAGAGGTCTAGGCTGAAGATACCCATAATTGATTTAGCATCAATGACATATCTGCCCGATATTAAATCAAAATCGAAATCAAACTGAGTAATAGCGTTAACGAATGATTTTACTTTCCCAATGGAATTTAATGAAATCTGTACTGTTTTCATATTGAAAACCTCCTTAAATAACTACTGTCATATAGATAGTAATAGTTTTTTAAGGAAAAGTCAATTAAATAGGAGTAAAAAAATAAAATGAAAAAAGCAGCCTTACATAATTTAGGATGTAAAGTAAATGCATATGAGACAGAGGCCATGCAGCATCTGCTTGAGGAGGCGGGATATGAGATAGTTCCATTCACACAAAAAGCTGATGTGTATGTCATAAATACCTGCTCAGTCACCAACATGGCTGACAGAAAATCCAGACAGATGCTTCACAAGGCAAAGAAAAATAATCCGGACTCAATAGTTGTGGCAGCCGGCTGCTATGTGCAGACAAGTGAAAAAGAGGTATTAAACGACTTATCGGTGGACATAGTCATCGGAAATGACAGAAAGCATGACCTTGTAAGGCTGCTTGAGGAATACTCTTTGGACAGTGTAAACGATACCGTGGACGATATAAATGACGGAAAGCATGATTTTGAGGAGCTCTTTATAGACCAGACAAAGGAGCACACGAGAGCCTTCATCAAGGTGCAGGACGGCTGTAATCAGTTTTGCAGCTATTGTATCATTCCGTATGCCAGAGGACGTGTCAGAAGTCGTAGGTTTGAAAATGTAATAGCAGAGGTTGAAAGGCTCGCGGCAAACGGCTTCAAGGAGGTTGTGCTGACAGGTATCCATCTAAGCTCATACGGTGTGGATTTTGAGGAAGCTACAGGCCTTCTTGAGCTGATACAGGCAGTGAATGCAGTAAAGGGCATAGAGCGCATCAGGCTTGGGTCACTTGAGCCTAAGATTGTGACAGAGCACTTTGCGAGCGAGCTTTCAAAGCTTGATAAAATCTGTCCTCATTTTCATCTGTCGCTTCAGAGCGGCTGCGATGCAACACTTAAGAGGATGAACAGAAAATATACCACTAAAGAGTACGAGAGAGGCTGTGAGCTTTTGCGTAAATATTTTGTTCATCCGGCCATCACAACCGATGTGATTGTGGGATTTCCCGGTGAGACAGAGGAGGAGTTTGAACAGACTAAGGCATATCTTGAGCATATACATTTTTATGAGATGCATATCTTTAAGTACTCAAAGCGAAAAGGCACCCGCGCAGCAGTAATGCCTGACCAGATAGATGAGCAGATTAAGGCGGCACGAAGCGAAAAGCTCATAGCACTCGGTCATGACATGTCTAAGGAGTTCAGGAAATTCTATATCGGAAAGAATGAGGAGGTGCTTTTTGAGGAAAAGGCCGTAATCGGTGATAAAGAATACTTTGTCGGATATACTAAGGAATATGTCAAGGTCGCTAAGAAAACTGACGAAAACCTTGAAAATCAGATAGTTTCAGGCCGTATATCGGGTATGCTTACAGACGAAATATTACTCTTCGAATAATAAAAGGTTGTAATTTTATTACATTTATAATAAAATAATATTACAAGAAGGGCGAAACGTATGGAAAAAAATATTAACAACACACAATTTTTTACAGTTCAAAAGGAGCCTGAGCTTCAGGTAAGCGATGTACTTGAGATTGTGTACAAGGCATTAAAGGAAAAGGGCTACAATCCTGTTAATCAGATTGTTGGATATATTATGTCCGGAGATCCAACATATATCACAAGCCACAATAACGCGAGAAGTCTCATCATGAAGGTTGAGAGAGACGAGCTTGTGGAGGAGGTTCTCAAGACATACATTGAGAACAGCGCATGGGATTAATATGAGGATATTAGGTCTTGATTTTGGTTCAAAGACAGTCGGAGTAGCGGTGAGCGACGAGCTTTTGATCACAGCACAGGGCGTTGAGATAGTGCGCAGGAAGTCGCCATCCAAGCTCAGACAGACTTTGGCACGTATTGAGGAGATTATTGCAGAGTACAAGGTGGACAGGATTGTGCTCGGCTATCCTAAAAACATGAATAACACGGAAGGAGAACGCTGCGAGAAGACGAAGGAGTTCGGTGATATGCTTGCAAGGCGCACAGGTCTTGAGGTCATATACTGGGATGAGCGTCTTACGACAGTCGCAGCCGACCGTTCTATGATGGAAACCGGCATACGCAGGGAGAATCGCAAGGAGTTTGTTGATGAGATTGCAGCGATTTTTATTTTGCAGGGATATTTGGATTATCTGTCAAATAGTCGGTCTTAGTTTTTATGCAGAAAATTAAATTTACTGACCCGCAGACCAATGATGTTGTCGAGTTTGCGGTTGAAGAAGAGACAACACTTAATGGAACACGATATCTTTTAGTTTCCGAAGGAGAAGAAAGCGGAGACTGTGAAGCATATATTTTAAAAGAAGTAAGCACAAAGGATGAAGAGGTGCTTTATCAGATGGTTGAAGACGATGTTGAGTTTTCGGCTATTGCTAAGGTATTTTCTGAGCTTACGGATGATGACACTGCACTTGAATATTAGGATTGCAGTTGTACGTGAAATAAATTTGGAGGTAATATTTTGAAGAAAACAGAAAAACAGAATACAGGTAAGCTTAAGATCATTCCACTTGGAGGATTAGAGCAGATTGGAATGAATATTACTGCCTTTGAGTATGAGGACAGTATTATTGTAGTTGATTGCGGATTATCATTCCCTGAGGACGATATGCTGGGAATAGATTTGGTTATCCCTGATATCACATATCTTAAGGAGAACATCGATAAGGTCAAGGGCTTCTTTATCACTCATGGACATGAGGATCATATCGGTGCTATTCCATATGTGCTTAAGGAGATAAATGTACCGATATACGCTACAAAGCTTACCATCGGAATTATTGACAGAAAGCTCGAAGAGCATGGTATGCTCAAGACTGTCAAGAGAAAAGTCGTAAAATACGGACAGCACATTAACCTTGGCTGCTTCAGGGTTGAGTTTATAAAGACTAACCACAGTATCCAGGATGCAGCAGCGCTTGCTATCTATTCACCGGCAGGTATAGTTGTGCATACAGGCGATTTCAAGGTAGATTACACACCTGTATTTGGAGATGCAATCGACCTTGCAAGGTTTGGTGAGATTGGAAAGAAGGGCGTGCTCGCGCTTATGTGCGACAGTACCAATGCAGAAAGACCGGGCTTCACACAGTCTGAGAAGTCTGTCGGAAAGGTATTGGACGGCATCTTTGAGGATCACAGGAAAAACAGAATTATCATTGCTACATTTGCATCAAATGTAGACCGTGTGCAGCAGATTATCAACTGTGCTGAGAAGTATGGCAGAAAGGTGGCCATCGAGGGACGAAGCATGGTAAATATCATTTCGATAGCCTCAGAGCTTGGCTATCTGTCGCTGCCTGACAATATTCTTATAGATGTAGAACAGCTTAGAAGCTATCCTGATGAGCAGACTGTCATTATCACGACAGGAAGCCAGGGAGAGTCAATGGCAGCTCTTTCACGTATGGCAAACGGTACCCACAGAAAGGTATCCATAAAGCCAAACGATACCATCGTATTCAGCTCAAACCCTATACCGGGAAATGAGAAGTCGGTTACAGGTATCATCAATGAGCTCATGATGAAGGGTGCAGACGTTATATTCCAGGATGTCCATGTTTCCGGTCATGCGTGTCAGGAGGATATAAAGCTTATTTATTCTCTTGTCAATCCAAAGTACGCAATCCCTGTTCATGGAGAGTACAAGCATCTTGTGGCACAGGCTAAAATAGCCGAGCAGCTCGGATATGATACAGATCACATCAAGATCCTTTCATCAGGAGATGTGCTTGAAATCAATGAGGACGGTGCCAAGGTGACAGGCAGAGTGCATGTGGGCAATGTCATGGTCGATGGACTCGGTGTAGGAGATGTAGGAAATATCGTGCTCCGTGACAGACAGCGTCTGGCTGAGGACGGAATCATCATCGTTGTGATGACACTTGAGGCCGGCTCAGGTCAGCTGCTTGCAGGCCCTGATATAGTATCAAGAGGATTTGTATATGTGCGCAATTCTGAGAGCCTGATGGATGAGGCAAAATGCGTGCTGGATGACACAATGGAGCGTCTGACAGATAACAATGTGACAGACTGGGGCAAGATAAAGACAGAGGTAAAGGATGCATTGGGAGACTTTGTTTGGAAGGAAACAAAGAGAAGACCGATGATTATACCTATAATTATGGAAGTGTAGGAACAGCTTATGGATTTTAACAAGGCTTTATTTGGTTTTATAAGGGTTGCTTTTTCAATAATGATTGCTCTTTTAGTGCTGTTTGCGGGCATAAAAATCTGCAGCATTTGCTATGATTTTGGCTACAGAGTTTTTACTGAGCCTGCCATGACAAACGGCGAAGGTCAGGATGTACTCGTTCATGTGGAAAAGGGCATCTCCGCAGAGGAGCTTGGACAGCTTTTAGAGGACAAGGGCCTTGTAAGGGATCACAATTTATTTTATCTCCAGCTTAAGCTGTCTGCTTACTCAGGACATATAAAGCCAGGGATATACACACTCAACACTTCAATGACGGCAAAGGATATGATGGTAATCATGTCCTCCGACAAGAGCGATGAAGAACAGACACAGACTACGGAGCCTTCGGATACACAGTAATTATCCGTTAAGCGCATTTGTGTCAATAATTAGATTGGGAAATACAAGAATGATAGTTGATGAGAGACTTGTCACATATATCAATTCCTTGGACAGAGGCAACACGCCTGTATTAGATGAGATAGAGAAGGAAGCCTTAAGAGACTTCGTTCCGATTATCAGAAAAGAGATGCAGAGCTTTTTAAAGCTGCTTCTTGCAATGCAAAAACCAATGCGTATTCTCGAGGTGGGAACAGCGGTTGGTTTTTCTGCCGTTTTGATGGCAGAGTATGCACCGAAGGGTTGTCAGATAGTGACGATTGAAAATTACGAAAAAAGAATACCTATCGCAAAGGCCAACTTTGAAAGAGCCGGGAAGCAGGAGCAGATTACACTCTTAGAGGGCGATGCAACGGAGATACTTCCACAGCTTGAAGGACAGTTTGACATGATATTTATGGATGCGGCAAAGGGACAGTATATCAACTTTATGCCGCAGGTGCTTCGCCTTTTAAAGACAGGCGGGGTGCTGGTGTCCGACAATGTGCTGCAGGATGGCGATATCATAGAATCGCACTATATCGTTGAGCGCAGAAACCGTACCATCTACAAGCGTATGAGGGAGTATCTCTACGAGCTTACACACTCCGATGAGCTGGTGACGGCAGTGATGCCTATAGGCGATGGAATTACGGTGTCAACAAAGCTATAGTAACCGGTGTAGAATATATTGGATGAATACAAAACTGTATGGGAGAAAAAATGAGAAAAATAGAATTACTTTGTCCGGCGAGCAGCCTGGAGGTACTTAAGATAGCAGTTATATATGGAGCTGATGCAGTTTACATCGGTGGAGAGGCATTTGGACTAAGGGCCAAGGCTAAGAATTTCTCAATGGAGGAGATGGCAGAGGGTGTTGCCTTTGCACATGCTCACGGTGTGAGAGTGTATGTTACTGCCAATATTTTGGCTCACAACTATGACCTTGACGGAGTGCGTGAATACTTTACAGAGCTTCACAATATGAAGCCGGACAGACCTGATGCACTGATTATTGCAGACCCGGCAGTTTTCATGATTGCAAAGGAGGTCTGCCCTGAGATAGAAAGACATGTCAGCACACAGGCCAACAACACGAACTACGGCACATATCAGTTCTGGTGGAATCTCGGAGCCAGCCGCGTGGTGACAGCCAGAGAGCTTTCGCTTAAGGAGATAAAGGAGATAAGAGGGCATATAGATGACAGGATGGAGATAGAGACCTTCGTGCACGGAGCAATGTGTATCTCATATTCCGGCCGATGCCTGCTTTCCAACTATTTCACAGGCCGTGATGCGAATAAGGGCGCGTGCACACATCCGTGCCGCTGGAAATACTCTGTTGTGGAGGAAAAGCGCCCGGGTGAGTATCTGCCGGTATACGAGAATGAGCGTGGCACATATATCTTCAACTCAAAGGATCTGTGCATGATAGAGCATATCCCGGATCTGATTGATGCAGGAATAGACAGTTACAAGATAGAGGGACGTATGAAGACCGCTCTCTATGTGGCAACAGTAGCAAGAACCTACCGCAAGGCGATAGATGATTATCTTGAGTCACCTGAGAAATACGAGGCAAATATGCCATGGTACTTAGAGCAGATAAAGAGCTGTACCTACAGACAGTTTACCACAGGCTTTTTCTACGGAAAGCCTTCGGAGGAGACTCAGATATACGATAACAATACTTATGAGAAGGGCTACACATACCTTGGTATCGTAGGTGCTCCAAATGAAAAAGGCCTCTACCGCATGGAGCAGAGAAACAAGTTCTCAGTTGGCGAGCAGATTGAAATCATGAAGCCAAACGGTGACAATGTGCTTGCAACAGTGCTTGCGCTCGTTGATGAGGACGGCAATGAGATGGAATCCTGCCCGCATCCACAGCAGGTATTCTATGTAAAGCTGTCAGAGACACCTGATGAGTTTGATATTTTAAGGCGTCAGGAGAATGAGGCTATCGCTTTAGATTAAAATAATTGTTTTTTAGGAATGAATCCGCTATACTAAATTATGGTATTGCGGATTTTTTTCGTAAAAAAATACGGATTATTTGAAAATTTGTTGAAATAATAACTGAAATACAACAGATAGTAATGGAGAAAAAATGTTAAAAATAGCTATATGTGATGATGAAAAAGTATTTAGAGATAATATAAATAAATATGTTGCAGCCTATTTAAATGAAAAAGAGATTTCTTATGAAATAGATACATTTTCATCAGGTAAGGAAATAATTGATTTAGGAATTGAAATTAAACAATACAACATCATTTTTTTGGATATTAATATGGATGATGTTGATGGAATTGTTACGGCACAAAAAATCAGGGAATATAGTTCTGAAATATATATTGTATTTGTGACAGCTTATATAAATTATTCGTTGGAGGGCTACAAGGTCGATGCCATAAGATATCTGTTGAAAAATAATACTAATTTAGAGGCTTCCATAAGCGAATGCATGGATGCCATTCTTCATAAGATGAATTTGGTAGTAAAAAAGAAAAAATTCAAGTTCAATGAAGGAGAAAAGGAGATTAATATAGACAATATACTATATATTGAAAGCAAATTACATAAACTGCAATTCTATATCATGGAGGATAAAATCAAAATCTATAATTTATATGGCACATTAAATGAGCTGGAAAATGAACTAAAAGATTTCCATTTTATTAGAATCCATCAAAGCTATTTGACTAATTTGAAATATATTAGGAGTGTTAAATGCTATAAAGTACTGTTATGTAATAATCAGGAATTGCTCATACCTAAGGCAAGATATAAGAATGTGAAGGATGCATTCATTTCATATAAGGGAGAATTGTGATATATGTTTACATATTTTTTCAGTTTAGTAATTATTATATTTGAAGCGATATGTTGTAATTTATTTTACGATGTTTTTTGCAAAGAAAATTCGAGATTAAGAAAAAGTCAAAAAGTTTTGCTGATGCTATCATTGATTTGCTGCTATTATTTATGCGGATTATTTTTGTCTGATATGCTTATATTGAAAATGACGTTGGTTGTACTGGCTGCAGTTATAATTATGAGTTTTTATTTTGAAATTAGTATAAAAAAATCAGTCATTTTTGCATTATTATATCAAGGATTATCAATCATAGTTGATTATATAGCTTATATTAGTAATAACACAATTATTTCAAAAGCGGGTGAGGTACAAAAAGGATATGCGTTAGAGGGAAGCTTGGTTGTTATTTTTAGCAAGATTACTGTATTTTTATGTATCTTACTGCTAAAAAAACACTTTGGAAAAAAATCAACAGAGACTTTACCTGACAAAATATGGGGAAGATTTTTGTTTTTTCCTGTATTTACAATAATTACAATTATAGCAATGATTATGACGTTTCAATATACAAAAAATGAAGTGCAGGCGAACGTTTTATATTTTATCTCTTTGGGATTGGCTGTGATGAATATATTTGTATATTTCCTGATTAACGATATTGTAACCAGTGAAGCTAAATTGCATGAAAAGGAAATATTGGGACTACAGTTTAAAAACCAAATTGATATGTACCGTTCTATTTCGGAAAATTATGAAATTCAGAAGAAAAAGTCACATGAATTTAAAAATCATATATTGTGTATAGAATCTTTATTGAAAGCTCATGAATATGACAAGGCAAGTAAATATGTAAGAAATATCAGCGATACTTTTATTGGAGAAAAGAATGTAATCAATACAAATCATGTGATAATAAATGCGATTCTTAATACAAAGTATCAGGAGGCTATCAGTAAGAATATTGTTTTTGTGTTTAAGGTAAATGATTTATCAAAAATTGTAATAGAGGATGAGGATCTGGTAGTGATTTTAGCAAATCTGCTAAATAATGCCATTGAAGCATGTGAAAAATGTGAGGAAAAGAAAACTATAAAACTAAAGTTTGTGATAGAGGAAAATCTTATAGTTCTTTCGGTGAAAAATACATGCAGTCATCCAATTATTTACAGTGATAATGAAATAAAAACAAGTAAAAAAGATGAACCGGAAATGCATGGCATTGGTATAAAAAATATTATTCAAATTGTAGAAAAATACAATGGCGAATATGTTATTAAAAATGAGAACAATGAATTTAGTTTTTCTATTATTATCCCATTATAATATGTGACCATAGTTTATGTCCATTTTCTGCAAAAAATGGTCGTTTTGTGCATGGATTGTTGATTTTATCTATTATGTTAGATAAAATTATAAAAAGTAATTTTGGAGTAAGATAACAGAAGGAAAAATAACAAATGATTTATAAAGTGGCAATATGTGATGACGAGATTAATCAGTGCGCTGTACTCGAAAAAATAATTATTGAATATTTTAATAATAGAGCTGAAAAATGCGAGGTTGAAGTATGGTATGATTCTATGTCATTATGCAGAGACATAAAAGAATTCAATCCGCAGATACTTTTTTTGGATATTGAGTTACCGGGTGATAATGGGGTTTATGCAGGAAAATATATAAGGGAAACGCTTCATAATGACAGGATGAATATTGTGTTTATTTCTCATAAAACAAGCTATGCTATGGAGCTTTTTCAAATTCATCCATATGATTTCCTTATAAAACCGATAGATGAAAATGTTTTGTATGATACCATGACTAAAATATTACAACTTGAAGATGTGCAGAAAAAAGAATTCAGATATACATATAATAAGACAGGATATTCTATTCCGTATGGGGAAATTATGTTGTTTTCCAGCAGAAATAAAACTATTACTATATGTAAAACCGATGGTGAAAGTGTATCTTATTATGGAAAACTTAGTGATATTGTATCAAATCTTCCGTTTCAGTTTGTCTGCATAAGCAAGTCATATATAGTCAATATAAAATGTATTAAATCATGGAAAAGTGATGCTGTTTTACTGAAAAATGGTATGGAAATAAGTATAGCACAGTCTAAAAGGGCTTCATTTAAGCAAGCAGTTTTTAACTATGGAAGGAGTAAGGAAGTGATATGACTTTTGAAAAAGCAATGGTTATTTTGTTTACAAAGGTAGCTCAGACTGTTATTGCAGAAAGATTTACTCATACTTTTTTTGATAATGATGGAAACAGAGTGCGAAAGGTATTTGCATATTTATTTAGTGTTTTTATAGCGATATTTGTAAACTTGTTTTTTTATAAACCGATATTTAATTTCCTTAGTATTTTCTTAGGGCTGTCAGCAATTGCTTTATCATATAATGGTACGATAAAAAGAAAATGTATATTTGTTTTTTATATTTTGGCAGTAAGCTGTCTCATAGATTTAGTAGTAAGTGCATTTTTGATAAAGCCCTTTGGATATGATGGATATTCAGCTTTTGTAAGTATATTTGCTCTTTTATTATTGCATGCTGCACAGTTGATTACAGAAAGATTTTTTGGAAATGATTTAGGCATAGAGCTGAATAATCGTTATTGGTTGTTTATTATTGCGTCGTTATTAGTATGTATTATAACATCAATAGTAATATTTATGGATAAAACCGTGTCATCATTTTCTCTTTCGTTAGTCTGCGGAGCATTTCTGCTTGTGAATATTATTATTTCATATCTGATGGATGATCTTGTTAAGTCTTCTCAGAAGGCTTTGGAAAATCAGGTACTTAGAGATCAGGTTAGTTCTTATGAAAGAGAGATTATGCTTCAGAATGAAAACATGGAGGCATTAAGATCATTTCGACATGATATGAAACGTCATTTTGCAGAGATTTCGGTGCTTGCTTCAACAGGCGAAATAGAACAGATAAAAAATTATGTGTCAGCTATGGAGAATAATCTTGTAGAATCAAGGCGGCTGGTTGATTCGGGTAATACGGCGCTTGATACAGTTTTAAATTATATGCTTCAGCGTGCGGTGGATAAGAAAATTCAGTTGAATGTAAAAGTTGTGGTTCCGAGTGATTTAAAATTATCGGCATATGATATGAATATTATTTTTGGAAACCTTTTGGAGAATGCGATAGAGGCACAAAAAGATGTAAAAAATCCAAGCATAGATTTGGAAATTAATTATTTAATGGATTCACTTGTTGTTGAGATTAGTAACAGGTGTTTACAAAAAGTGATATTTAAAGGGGGATTGCCGATTACGACAAAACAATCTGTAAGAGAACATGGTTATGGATTAAAGAATGTAAAGAAAGTGCTTGATAAATATATAAGCACACTGGATTTTGAGTGTTCAGATGAACGGTTCACCGTGAAAATATTGATGAAAATTTAATAAATTCACCTTGAAAAGTACTAATTTCGCCTTTTGTATTCGGAGTAATTTGTTTTATGTATAATATTATCAAAAAGGGAGGGGCACTATGAAGAAAAAACGCATATTAATCGCATCAATCATCTTCATACTTATCATCTGTATTGTGACTGCGGTTTTTATAATAAAGAATAGAAACCGCAGTACATCCAATACAATGTACACATATGGCTCTGGAGATGTACGATGTAATTATTCAGAAGACAATGTACTGTATCTTGATGATTCCGGAATACTGCATCTCATCGATACGGCATCAGGCAAGGACATGGTCTATTGCGATAAGCCCAACTGCACACATGAAGGATTCTCGGGCTCCAATGAGAAGCCCTCATGTCCTGCAGCTTTTTATGGTTTAGAAGGAGCCGGAACGGTGCTTTACAATGACCATCTTTATTATGTAGGAAATATGTCGGATGAAGATATGACAGTTCAATATCTGTATGTTATGGACTCAAACGGTGAGAATCGTAAAAAAGCAGCCAAATTAGAGAATGTTCAGAATGTTACGGCTGTTTTGTACAGGGATAATTATGTTATAGGAGCTTACAGTAACAGAATAGAGCTTAATGATGAAGGACAGATTGTAAATGATGATAAGCCTGAAGCCGGTATTTTTGTTATAGATCTCGATAATTACAAGGTGTATATGAGTGATAAGATAACAAGCGAACAGGCAAATATTACGGACATATATTATGAAGACGAAGTAGTGTACTATTCGACTGTGCGGTTTGGAGATGATGTTACAGAGCTGATGATAGAGGAGGGAGCGTCAGATGATGCGGAGTCTTTTGCTTATGATAATATGCTTAATGGAATATATCAATATGATATAGCAGATGAAAAGACAACATGTCTGACGGAAATAGACCATATTAACGATCTTAGGCTGTTAGATGGCGATGGTTATTATTCGTCAAAGGATGGATATTTTGTGTTTGACACCGAAAGCAGACAGACAAGACAGCTTCCGATAGATGCGGATGGAAAAACACAATATGGACCATTAAAAAAGAGCGGAGACTTTTTATATTATGCCCTTTCTGAAGAAAAAAGTGATGAAGTGACATATTATCGCTTGAAGGATGATAAGAGTGAAGAACTGATGAAGCTGTCTACTGAAAAGGCATTTAGCATTGCAAGCATATGCGGTCAGTCGGTATATGTCACATATACAAATGATAACGGAAAGTTGTGCCTTGGGGTAATAAGTCTTGATGAATTGAACAAGGGAGTATTTGAACCAAAGGAATTGAGGTGTTTTGATGATGAAGAATAGTAAGAAAAAGGGTATTTTGATAGCGGTTGCAGTAGCAGTCATTGTTGTTATAGCAGTGGCGGCAGTCTGTCTTAACAGAAAAACGGATAATGCCGGAGCTGTCAGCGAAGGCCGGACAGAGTCGGCTGATAAAACAAAAAAGTCGGATAAAGCTGATAAAGAAGAATCAGAGAACAAAAGAAATTCAGATGCGCAGGTTATAACGTTTGCTATACCTGATATTTGTAAGATTGATAAGAATAATCTAAAGAAGTTCAACGATGCACTTGCTGCGGACGGACATGATTATGAGCTCGAAATCAAAACCTTGTCCTATGACAATTACGGACAGGCTGTTGAGGGAGCCTTGGAAAACGGTAAAACAGATATAGCATTCCTGGGTTTCGGTGATGCTGCCGGAAATAATCCGGTGTATGATCTGGTACGCTCGGATCTGGTCCTGAATCTTGATGATATCTTATCAGGCGATAAAGGAAAAACACTTTATGAGGCTTTTCCAAAGAATCTTTGGGAGATGGTTAAATGCGATAAGCATATTTATTCGATTCCGTCAGCACTTGCAAGTGGTGAGGGAGTAGTTTATGCAGCCTTCAACAGGAATTACGTTTCTGACGATGCGATAAGTGCATGGGATGGCAGCATAGACGGAATATATCAGATACTTCAGGGGGTTAAATGGGATAAAAGTGATACTCCGAGGTTCGAGTATCTCATAAACGGATATAGATTTGATGATATGCTTGGCTGTGAGATAAGAAACGGGCTCTGCTTCGACTATGATACTATGTCTGTTGGAAATCCTTTAGAGTCACAGAAATTTACCGGGTATCTGAGGGTGCTTGACCGGATGAAGAAAGACGGCTATATGTCTGATGATTTGACAAATGAGATAACATATCTCAACAATCCGGGGCTGTATGATGCTCAGATATTAAAAAATATCAAGGCAGGCAATTTTGCGGCTGCTTTATGTGTCGGTAGCGTGGATGAAAATTTCAAAAAGGACAATATCACGGTAAAGGAAGTAAAGACTTACCTTTCATCAAGGATAAACGGCTCCATCGGTGTAGCAAAGAAAGCAAAGGATGCTTCTGCTGCGATGGATTTCCTTAGTCTGTTATATGGAGATGAAAAGTACGGCAATATCCTTTTGTACGGTGAAAAAGATAAGGATTATAAGCTAAAAGATGGCATTGCAGAAGCTTGTGATGGAGGCAGTCTGGATGATGACTATCTGACGAAGCTTAGTCTTAATCTTTTCGTGAATGTTTATCCGACAAAGAACGAGAAATATGTGGACAATCGTAAGAAGGAGTTTTTTGACTTTTATGACAATGCCACATTGTCTCCGTTTATCGGCTTCGAACCGGATACTAAGAATATGGGCAGTATTTCAACAGATTTAGATGATTTCATGACAGGACTGCATGGTGCCACTGTAGATGATACTTTAGACGGTGCCGTACAAAAGCTTACAGCAGATGGAATGGACAGCTATCTTGAAAGCGTGAGAAGTCAGTGGGAGGAATATAAGCAATGACACTTGAATTGGAGGGGCTTACAAAAGTTTATAAGGATAAAACTGCGCTGGATGATGTGTCTTTTTCATTTACACCCGGCATATATGGGCTTTTGGGACCTAATGGAGCCGGTAAATCAACTATGATGAATCTCATTTCTGACAATCTGACTCCATCAAAAGGCCGTGTGCTGCTTGACGGAAGGGGCATAGACGAGCTTGGAAGTGAATACAGGAAGCTTCTCGGATATATGCCGCAGCAGCAGAATATATATCCGGAGCTTAGTCTTAGGCGCTTTCTTTACTTTATGGCATCCCTGAAAGGGTTAAAAAAGAGTGAAGCCGGGGAAGATATAGATCACTATGTGCGCATGGTAAAGCTTGATGATGTCCTTGGAAAAAAGCTTGGCGCTTTTTCGGGTGGAATGAAGCAGAGAGCACTGATAGCACAGGCACTCATAGGCAATCCCGGCATCCTTATACTGGATGAGCCAACGGCAGGGCTTGACCCGAAGGAGAGAATCAGAATCCGCAATCTGATATCAGAGGTTGCAAAGGACAAGATTGTTATTATTGCGACTCATGTGGTTACGGATGTTGAGTTTATCGCCAAAGAGATAGTTATGTTAAGCAACGGTAAAATAATAAGGAGTGGTTCTCCGTCAAAGCTGCTTCAGGAGCTGGATGGAAAGGTATGGAATATTTTTTTATCGGATAATGAGATAGATGAGGTGAACACCAGATACAAGGTGAGCAATATTTCAAGGGATGCAGACGGTGTCATAGCCCGCATTATTGCCGATTCGTATGATGGCAGCTGGCAGAAGGAGGCTGTGCGGCCAAATCTTGAGGACTTGTATTTGTATCTTAATGGGGACTGAAAATGGATATAGTAAAAAACGAAATATGTAAACTATTGACTAAAAGAACAGTGCTTATTCTTTTGTTTTTGCTTGTTCTGAATCCTGTTCTTGGACTGTATACCATGAATACTGTAAATGATGATGGGTATACAGGTAAGGACTACAGCGCGCTGTATGGCGAAATAAGCAATTACAGTCGTGAGGATGTTTTGCCGGAAATTGAACAGAGGCAGATGACGGCAGAAGCTTACGGCAGGATTAGTCTGTGCAGCAGGGTATACAAGGAAGCATTGGCATGTCTTTCTTATGATGAGTATCTGGACTCTGTCAATGAAAAGGCTGACGAGATTTCGATTATGAATAAGTTTTCCGGCAATGGAGGCTTCGCAGAGAAAAATGCTGCTAAAACGAGCAGAGTTTACAGTAAGCTTAATGGTACAGTGCCTGAGGTTATTGATGCATCGGGACTTTTGAATATTACAGACAATGAGCTTACCGACTATGTGGCTGTGATTATGCTTTTTATCATTGCACTCAATATTGTGTTTTATGAAAAAAGCGAGAACCAGCTTGCATTGCTTAGAACAACTGCAAGGGGCAGAAGGCAGCTTATGGCGTCAAAGTCATTTGTGATGATTATGGCGGTCATTCTTATCACATTACTGTTGTATGGCATCAATGCAGTCATAAGCATGTGCTTTTACAATCCGATAAATCTGAAAAGTCCGCTTCAAAGTGTTTATCTGTACTATGGCAGTCCGTTTAGGCTTAGTATAGGACAATTTCTGGCATGCTATTTTCCTGTGAAAATAATAAGCTTTATATTGCTTGGCTTGTTTTTTATGCTGATATGCGCAGCGCTTGACAATATTATATTTGTGTTCGTTGCTTCTGCAGTGACCGTGGTTATTGAGGCTATCTGCTACACAACGATATCAGGAACCAGCTTCCTAGCCTTCCTTAAGTACATAAATATCATGTACGGAGTCAGGACAGGCAGACTTTTTTCTGATTATGTCAATATCAATCTGTTTGGATATCCGCTTAATACCGGGGTATTGTATGGCTTGTTCTGGCTTGTGTGTATAGCTGTATGTATTTTTGCGGTTACAAATTATCTCAATTCGGTGCATGAAAAGAAGCTGCTTTTACTGCCCGGCTTTGCCTGCGGTAAAAATACAGGCTGCCATACATCTTTATTTTTGCACGAATGCTATAAGGCACTTGTTCCGGGAAAAGTGTTACTTATTTTGATTGCAGCAGCTCTTTTTGTGGTATGGTGGAATCCGGCAGAGAAGCTTTCATATGACTCGGTTGATGAGGTGTATTACAAGGAATATATGGACAAATATTATGGACCTTTAACTGCCAAAACCAATGAGCTTCTGGATGAAGAAAGAGTAAAATACGACAGACTGTCAGATAACATTGCTTACGATATGGAGCAGGGGAAGAGTGAAAGCTATATCAATATAAAGTACAAGGATGAACTGAGCAGACAGGAGGCATTCAACAAGCTTACAGCACATGTGGATTATCTTAAGACGTTAAATGAGGGCTGGCTGTTTTTTGAAAAGGGCTATGATATCCTTACCGACAGAACAGACTTCAAAAACCGTGATACAGCACAGGCATTTGTGTATGTTATTCTCCTAATAGCAATAGCCTGCGGTATATGTGGAGCGGATTATGCAAACCATGAAATCCGGCTTTTAAGGACTACCCGCCGTGGCAGGAAACAGCATATGGGAATCAAATGCATACTTGGCTTTTTGGGCACTGTCACAGCATTTGCACTTGTATACATTGTGCGGCTGTGCAATGTGCTTTCGGCATATGGCACGCAGGGGCTTAATGCTCCGGCGGCAAGTATGGAGCATCTGTGGCGTGTTTCGCAGAATATATCGGTAGGGCAGTATATACTTATCATAATGCTGATGCGCTTTATAGGGGGATTACTGGTCAGCCTGTTTGTTTTTGCAATGTTTAAATACTTAAGAAGCGGCATGTCTGTGATTATATCATGCGTCCTTTTTATTGTGTTGCCACTGGCGCTTGTGGCTTTTGGGGTGACGAATGCGCAGTATATGTTGTTTAATCCGCTGCTTCTTGGAAATATATTCTAAAATATATTTTGAATTCACTAGGAAAAACATTACAGATTGTTCCAATGAAATAGATAAAAAGCATCTGTCCGGAAAAAACCGGATAGATGCTTTTTACTATAAGAAAAAGTTATAATTTTTTATAAAAATCGGTGATGCGGTCCATGCGTGCCCCCATATTCATAAGCAGTGCATCCGCAATAGTAATTGCAGCCATAGCTTCAACAACAACAACAGCACGTGGCACGATAATCGGGTCATGACGTCCCTTGATGGAAATCTCGATATCTTCACCGGATTTATTTACGGTGTGCTGTGTAGCTGCGATTGAAGGAGTAGGCTTTATGGCAGCTCTGAAAATAAGCGGTGAGCCGTCTGTCATGCCGCCGAGAGTACCACCGGAGTGATTTGTCTCTTTTGAAACAGCGCCATCCCTCATAATAAAGGCATCATTGTTTGTAAGTCCTGTAGCAGTTGCTGCATCAAAGCCATCGCCGATTTCGAAGCCCTTTACAGCTCCGATAGACATAATAGCCTTTGCCAGATTGGCATCAATTTTCTCGAATACAGGATCACCGAGCCCGACAGGAAGACCTGTGATGACACATTCACACACACCGCCTGAGGAATTGAGTGATTTAAGGCATTCCTCCAGATATTCGGAAGCCTTTAGAGCTGCATCGGCATCAGGCATATAAAGTGAATTGTTGTAAATCTCATGGGCATCAAAATTAACCTCATTAATTGTAACAGGACCTATTGATCTGGTGTATGTAAGAAATTTTATGCCAAGGCCAGAGAGCATCTTTACAGCGATAGCACCTGCTGCAACACGGCCTATTGTCTCGCGTCCCGAAGAACGACCTCCGCCTCTGTAGTCTCTGAAGCCGTATTTCTCATCAAAGCAAAAGTCAGCATGCCCCGGACGATAGTACGAAGCAATCTCACTGTAATCCTTTGATTTCTGATTTTTATTCCACACAACCATAGAAACAGGTGTACCTGTAGTCTTTCCCTCAAACACACCGGAGAGAATCTCAACCGCATCATCCTCCTTGCGTGGAGTAGTGAACTTGGACTGTCCCGGCTTTCTTCTGTTTAAGAATATCTGAATATCCTCCTCACACAGCTCAAGCCCCGCAGGAACGCCGTCCACAACGACACCCAAGCCTTTTCCGTGTGATTCTCCCCATGTTGTTACCTTAAAAATATTTCCGTATGATGAACCTGCCATGATGGTCTCCTTTTTATAATAATAGGTATATTATAAGTAATACCAAGTTGAATAGTCAAGAAAACTATGATATTATTTTATTTAGATAACTTTCGAACTATGTTTGTATATAATTATGTGATTAAAGGGTCAAAAGGTATCATCGATGCATGCTTACATGCCGTCCTCAGAACCACAATGAAGCAATGCAATAACGACTACAATAAGACAGCAAAAGAGGGAGAAAACATGGAATTTAACGGGGTATTTCACCAGGCATACGACAACTACTGCTATCCTTTAAATGAGGATGAATTAATCATAAATATAAAGACCGGTTATGATGTGAAGGAAGTAAATATCATACTCGGTGACCCGTTCGCAGCCGGTATCTTAGGCGGTGGTGAGACCTGGAGTGGAGATAAGCAGCCGATAATATTTAAAAAGAAATTAAAGCACCAGATATGGTGGACAACCACGGTAAAGCCACCATTCAAGAGACTTAAATATTATTTTGAGCTCATCACAGAGGATGAGAGATGGTTTTACTTTGAGGATGGCTTCGTGAGTGCAGAGCAGATGGCACTTGAGGGCAGAAGCCGCCAGTGCTTTGTATTCCCGTGGATGAATCCGTGTGATATTCCGGTCACACCGAAGTGGGTAAATGACACTATATGGTATCAGATATTTCCGGATAGATTCTGCAATGGAGACCACTCGATAGATCCTGATTATGTTGTTCCGTGGAGAAACAGGGGAAAGGTCAAAAATGAGGAGTGCTTCGGCGGAGACCTCGCAGGAATCATTCAAAAGCTTGATTACTTAAAGGAGCTTGGAATAAACGGAATCTACCTGACACCGATAAACGAGTCGCCGAGCAATCATAAGTATGATACAACGGATTATGCAAAGATTGATCCACGCTTTGGAGATGAAGATACCTTTAAGAGGCTGGTGCTAGAAGCCCATAGGCGTGATATGAGAATAATGCTTGATGGAGTGTTCAACCACTGTGGCTATTATTTTGCACCGTGGCAGGACGTTTTAGCAAAGGGAGCGGATTCAGAATATTACGACTGGTTTATGATCAATGAATGGCCGCTTGACTTTAAGCATGGAGCTGCTAAAAAGGGTCAGTTTTATACGTTTGGATTTTTTGACAATATGCCAAAGCTCAATACAAATAATCCGGCGGTGCGAAAATACTTTATCGATATCTGTGCCAACTGGGTAGAAAATTATCATATAGACGGACTGCGCCTTGATGTGGCAAATGAGGTGTCACACCGTTTCTGCAAGGAGCTTCGTGCAAGACTTAAGGAAATCAATCCGGATATTTACATTTTGGGAGAAATATGGCATAATGCTCTTCCGTGGCTGCGTGGAGATGAGTTCGATGCGGTTATGAACTATCCGCTTGGAGAGAGCATCAAGGATTTCTGGATAGATAAGAGTCAGACGAATCAGGATTTTGAGTATACTATAAACAGATGTTATACCAACTACATGCAGCAGACCAATGATGTGCTTTTCAATCTGCTTGATTCACATGATACAAAGCGCCTTCGCTCTGATACAAAGAATCTCGACCAGTACTTTGCACAGCTTGCAGTGCTTTTTTCCATGCCAGGCAGCCCATGTATATATTACGGCACTGAGATTGCCATGCCGGGCAGCTATGACCCTGATTGCAGACGATGTATGCCGTGGGATGATATTGAGGCAGGTAGGTTTAAGGAGCGCATTGAGATGGTATCAAAGCTCATTCATTTAAGGGCGAGTGAGCCGCTTTTAAAGGGCAGAAACTTCCATTTCCCTGACGATTTTGCTAACAATCCAAGGGTAATACAGTTTAGAAAGATGGGCTGGGTGGATACATATGTGGAGGTTATAGTCAACTGCTCTGATGAGGATATTGAGGTGCCAAAGGACGGCGAGGTACTTTTTGAGAGACATTGCATAGATACCACACTGCTGACCAACGGAATATTAATCAGAAAAATCGTAGGCAATGGCGATAAGTAAAAGAAACAGGAGAATTAAACAAAAATATGGCTAAATATGAGTTACTAAAACAAGAGGGACGTGCCAAGAGAGGTACATTCCATACTGTGCATGGAGATATACAGACACCTGTATTTATGAATGTAGGAACAGTAGGTGCGATAAAGGGCGCTGTCTCTACGGACGATTTAAAGGAGATAAAGTGTCAGGTTGAGCTGTCAAATACATATCACCTGCATGTAAGAACCGGAGACAAAATCATTAAAGAGCTTGGCGGACTGCACAAATTCATGGTGTGGGACAGACCAATCCTTACAGATTCCGGCGGATTCCAGGTATTTTCACTGGCAGGTCTTCGCAAAATAAAGGAGGAGGGCGTGTACTTCAACTCGCATATTGACGGTGCCAAGATTTTTATGGGACCTGAGGAGAGCATGCAGATACAGTCAAACCTCGGCTCCACGATAGCTATGGCATTTGACGAGTGCCCATCTAGCGTTGCAGACAGACAGTATGTGACAAACTCTGTAAACAGGACCGCGCGCTGGCTTGAGAGGTGCAAAAAGGAGATGGCACGCTTAAACAGCTTACCGGATACTATCAACAAGGAGCAGCTTTTATTCGGTATCAATCAGGGAGCTATTTATGATGATATAAGAATTGACCATGCAAAGCGCATTTCTGAGCTTGAGCTGGACGGATATGCTGTCGGCGGACTGGCGGTAGGAGAGAGCCATGAGGAGATGTACCATATTCTTGATGAAACAGTGCCTCATCTGCCTGTTAATAAACCTACATACCTGATGGGAGTAGGAACTCCTGCCAATATACTTGAGGGTGTAGAGAGAGGAATCGATTTCTTTGACTGTGTATATCCAAGCAGAAACGGCCGTCACGGACATGTATACACGAATCACGGCAAGCTTAATCTGTTCAACCAGAAGTATCAGAAGGATATGCGCCCTATTGAGGAGGGCTGTAACTGTCCTGCCTGCCGCACATATTCGCGTGCATATATCAGGCATCTTTTAAAGGCAAAGGAGATGCTCGGAATGAGACTGTGCGTGCTCCATAATTTGTATTTCTACAACAACATGATGGAGGAGATAAGGGATTCACTTGATGCAGGCCGTTTTGCCTCATACAAGGCTGAAAAGCTCTATGGAATGACACAGGGAGAGCAGAGCTAGCAGATAAATATAAAAAATCTCGAAAATGATAAAAAATCCTTGCCGTTAGCACGTTTAACGTGTATTATGGTAATAGTGCTTAAAACACATCAATTATATAATATTTAGGAGGAACAATTGATGACATCAATTTTAGCAAACGGTCAGGCAGCAGGAACAATTGGAATGATTGTCTGGTTAGTAGTACTTTTCGCAGTTATGTATTTTCTTATGATCCGTCCACAGAAGAAGGAGCAGAAGAAAAAGGAGCTAATGCTTAAAGAGGTTGCAACAGGAGACACAGTTCTTACAACAAGTGGATTTTACGGTACAGTTATCGATATCGAGGACGATACTGTAATCGTTGAGTTTGGTAACAACAAGAACTGCCGTATTCCAATGCAGAAGGCAGCTATCGCTGACCTTGAGAAAGCAGAGGATTCAGCTAAATAATGCAAATTTGTAAAGCCGTCACATAAGTGGCGGTTTTCTTATTATCCGCATCTCTTGCAATAATAATAAAAAACTGTTATTATAGTATGCAGTTATTATAAGCTGCAGTTATAAATTGCATGAAAAAGTAAAATATCCCGGCATATTGAAATAACTACTTTAATGCTTTAATATAAGAATATGTATTTTTATGTAAAAGAGGTAAGAAATTATGGAATATAAAGTTGGTGTAATTTCAGGAGACGGAATCGGACCGGAGATAGTCACTGAGGCAAAAAAGGTATTGGACAAAATAGCAGACAAGTATGGACACAGCTTCAACTACACAGACATTCTTATGGGTGGCTGCTCAATTGATGCTACAGGTGTTCCTCTTACAGATGAGGCTATTGCGACTGCGCTTGATTCAGATGCGGTGCTGATGGGTTCAATCGGTGGCAACACAGCCACATCACCATGGTACAAGCTGGCCCCTGAGCTTCGTCCGGAGGCAGGACTTTTAAAGCTTAGAAAGTCGCTCAATCTGTTTGCAAATCTTAGACCGGCATACCTGTACAAGGAGCTTGCTGCAGCATGTCCGCTCCGTAGCGATATCATCGGAGATGGCTTTGATATGATGATTATGCGTGAGCTTACAGGAGGTCTTTACTTCGGAGCCAGAGAGACAAAAGAGGTGGACGGAGTTGTTACGGCCACAGATACACTGACATACAATGAGAATGAAATCAGAAGAATCGCAAAGCGAGGCTTTGATATAGCTATGAAGAGAAGGAAAAAGGTCACATCCGTAGACAAGGCAAATGTGCTTGATTCTTCCAGATTATGGAGAAAGATCGTTGAGGAGGTCGCTAAGGATTATCCGGAGGTTACATACGAGCATATGCTTGTTGATAACTGTGCAATGCAGCTTGTAAAGGATCCTAAGCAGTTTGATGTTATCCTCACAGAGAATATGTTTGGCGATATTTTATCAGATGAAGCAAGTATGGTGACAGGCTCAATCGGTATGCTTTCATCAGCAAGCCTTAACGATACAAAGTTCGGACTTTACGAGCCAAGTGGCGGATCTGCTCCTGATATCGCAGGAAAGGGCATTGCAAACCCTATCGCAACAATCCTTTCAGCAGCCATGATGCTTCGCTATTCATTTGATCTGGACAAGGAAGCACAGGCAATCGAGGATGCTGTAAAGCAGGTGCTTAAGGAGGGTTACAGGACAATCGACATCATGCCACAGCCGGGTGAGACTACAGAGGGTATCACACAGGTGGGCACAGCACAGATGGGGGATCTCATCGCAGAACGTGTGTAGCTGCATGACTTATAATAGACAGCTAACAGGTTATAGATATGCAGATCGTTGTGTATACAGTAGTAATGAAGAAGTACTCAAAGAAATAGTCGGAGATAAATAAGGAGATAAAATATGATAAGTGATAACGCAAGAGCCGGAATGCAGCAGGCACCGGCAAGAAGTTTATTTAATGCTCTTGGTTTTACACCGGAGGAAATGAAAAAGCCTATGGTCGGAATCGTAAGCTCATTCAATGAGATTGTTCCGGGCCATATGAATATAGACAAAATCGTTGAAGCTGTAAAGCTTGGAGTTGCAGAGGCAGGAGGAGTGCCTGTAGTATTTCCTGCAATCGCAGTCTGCGATGGTATTGCAATGGGACATGTGGGTATGAAATATTCCCTTGTCACAAGAGATCTGATTGCAGATTCTACAGAGTGTATGGCAATCGCTCATCAGTTTGATGCACTTGTAATGGTTCCAAACTGTGACAAGAACGTGCCGGGACTTCTGATGGCGGCTGCACGTCTTAATCTGCCTACAGTATTTGTATCAGGCGGACCAATGCTCGCAGGCCACGTAAAGGGCAGAAAGAGAAGTCTTTCATCTATGTTTGAGGCTGTCGGCTCATACGCTGCCGGTACTATGACTGAGGATGATGTATGTGAGTATGAGAACAAGGTATGTCCTACCTGCGGTTCATGCTCGGGAATGTACACAGCCAACTCTATGAACTGTCTTACAGAGGCGCTTGGTATGGGACTTCGCGGAAACGGAACAATACCTGCTGTATATTCAGAGCGTATCCGTCTTGCAAAGCATGCCGGAATGGCTGTTATGGATATGTATAACAAGGGCATCAAGGCGAGAGATATCATCACAAAGGATGCAATAATGAACGCACTCACAGTTGATATGGCACTCGGCTGCTCTACAAACTCTATGCTTCATCTTCCGGCTATCGCTCATGAGATAGGCTTTGATTTTGATATCAGCTTTGCGAATCCAATCAGTGAGAGGACACCAAATCTCTGCCACCTTGCTCCGGCGGGCCCTACATATATGGAGGACTTAAACGAGGCCGGCGGTGTGTGGGCTGTCATGAAAGAGCTTGCTGATATCGGACTTTTAAATACAGATTGTATGACTGTTACAGGAAAGACAGTTGGAGAGAATATAAAGAATGCAGTCAATAGGGACCCTGAGGTCATCAGACCGGTAGACAATCCATATTCAAAGACCGGAGGACTTGCAGTGCTTAAAGGAAATCTGGCTCCGGACGGCTCTGTAGTAAAGCGTTCAGCAGTTGTCGATGAGATGATGGTTCATGAGGGACCTGCAAGAGTATTTGACTGCGAGGAGGATGCAATTGCAGCAATAAAGGGCGGCAAGATCGTAGAGGGTGATGTGGTTGTCATCAGATACGAGGGACCAAAGGGCGGCCCTGGAATGAGAGAGATGCTTAACCCTACATCCGCTATTGCCGGAATGGGACTTGGAAGCTCTGTAGCACTCATCACAGACGGACGTTTTTCAGGAGCTTCAAGAGGAGCTTCAATAGGTCATGTTTCACCTGAGGCCGCAGTAGGCGGACCGATTGCCTTGGTTGAAGAGGGAGATATCATAAAGATTGATATTCCAAACATGAAGCTTGAGCTCGATGTGTCAGACGAGGTGCTTGCTGAGCGTAAGGCAAAGTGGCAGCCAAGGGAGCCGAAGGTTACAACAGGCTATTTGAAGAGATATGCAGCGCTTGTTACATCAGGAAACAGAGGAGCCATCCTTGCACTTCCTGGAGAGCAGAACGCGTAGTATATATTTTGATAGAAAATTCAGTACGAATAAGGCTTTTACCTATTATCGTAAAGGATTCGTATAAGAAAAAGAGGAATACAAGATGCAGTTAACAGGATCACAGGTTATTATAGAATGCTTAAAAGAACAGGGTGTTGACACAGTATTCGGTTATCCGGGAGGAGCTATCCTTAATGTCTATGACGAGCTCTACAAGCATCCGGAGATTAAGCATGTGCTGACCTCACATGAGCAGGGAGCAAGCCATGCGGCCGACGGCTATGCGAGAAGCACCGGAAAGGTTGGCGTCTGTCTGGCTACAAGCGGACCGGGGGCGACAAATCTGGTTACAGGAATTTCGACAGCATACATGGATTCGATTCCAATCGTCGCAATCACATGTAATGTCGGAGTCTCGTTACTTGGAAAGGACAGCTTTCAGGAGATAGATATTGCCGGAATTACAACGCCTGTAACCAAATACAGCTTTATTGTAAAGGATGTAGAGAAGCTTGCAGATACAATACGCAGAGCTTTCAATATAGCAAGAAAAGGCAGACCGGGTCCTGTACTTGTGGATATTCCAAAGAATGTTACGGCAGATCTGGTAGAGTACACCAAACAGGAAATCAAGCTTCCTGAGCGTGAGACAGAAACAATTACAGACAGTGACATTGATAATGCAATTGAACTCATAAAAGCATCCAAAAAGCCATATATATTTGTAGGAGGCGGAGTGGTTCTCTCCGGAGCAAGCAAAGAGCTTAAGGAATTTGTAGACAAGGTGAATGCGCCTGTTTGCGATACGCTCATGGGCAAGGGTGCATATGACGGCACAATTGATAACTACACAGGCATGCTTGGTATGCATGGCACAAAGACCTCAAACCTTGGAGTTTCGGAGTGCGACCTTTTGATTGCGATTGGTACACGTTTTTCGGACAGAGTGCTTGGCAATCCTAAAAAGTTTGCAGACCAGGCCAAGATATTACAGTTTGATGTAGACGCAGCAGAGATTAATAAAAATATCCGTGTTACATCGAGTGTTATAGGCGATGTGAAGGAAATACTTACACGCATAAACAAAAAGCTAACACAGCTTGACCACAATTCGTGGGTTGAGCATGTGCTTGCATATGCAAAGACTTTTCCTCTTACATATCACAAAGAGGGACTTAGCGGACCATTTGTTATTGAAAAAATCTATGAAATGACAAAAGGAAATGCTATAATGGTTACTGAGGTCGGTCAGCATCAGATGTGGGCAGCCCAGTATTACAAATACAGTAAGCCGAGAACTCTTCTTACATCAGGAGGTCTTGGTACCATGGGATACGGTCTCGGTGCTGCAATCGGTGCCCAGACAGCTAATCCTGACAGGACTGTAGTCAATATTGCAGGTGACGGATGCTTCAGAATGAACATGAACGAGCTTGCAACAGCTTCAAGAGAAAAGCTTCCTCTTATCGAGGTTATAATAAACAACCATGTACTTGGAATGGTACGCCAGTGGCAGACTCTTTTTTACGAGAAGCATTACTCGGCAACCGTACTCGATGATGGGGTGGATTATGTAAAGCTTTCAGAGGCAATGGGAGCCACCGCACGACGTGTTAAGACCCAGGAAGAATTTGAAAAAGCATTTGCAGATGCCTTAAAGAGCAAGACACCGTTTGTCATCGATTGTATCATTGATTCAGATGACAAGGTATGGCCTATGGTTGCACCGGGCAAGCCTATCAACGAGTCTTTCGATGAAGAGGACTACAATGCGACACAAGGAGGAAATTAGAGTGAGTAGAGTTTACAATTTTTCAGCAGGACCTGCAGTTTTACCTGAGGAGGTATTGCAGGAAGCAGCAGCAGAGATGATGGATTATAAGGGAAGCGGAATGTCGGTTATGGAGATGAGCCACAGATCTAAATGGTTTGATGACATCATCAAGGATGCCGAGAAGGATCTCCGCGAGCTTATGAATATACCTGACAATTACAAGGTGCTTTTCCTTCAGGGTGGTGCTTCACAGTTCTTCGCTGAGGTACCGATGAACCTTATGAAAAATAAAAAAGCAGGATACATTATCACAGGTCAGTGGGCTAAAAAGGCGTTTGCCGAGGCTAAGATTTACGGAGACGCCGTAGAGCTTGCTTCGTCTGCAGATGAGACCTTCTCATACATACCTGACTGCTCAGATTTACCAATCACAGATGATATGGATTATGTATACATTTGCGAGAACAATACTATCTACGGAACAAAGTACAAGAAGCTTCCAAACACAAAGGGAAAGAACCTTGTAGCTGATGTATCTTCATGCTTCTTATCAGAGCCTGTAGATGTATCAAAATATGCTGTTATCTATGGCGGAGTACAGAAGAATGTAGGACCTGCCGGAGTAGTTATAGCAATTATCAGAGAGGACCTTATCACAGATGATTGTCTACCGGGCACACCAACCATGCTCAAGTGGAAGACTCAGGCCGATAATGATTCTCTTTACAATACACCACCATGCTACGGCATCTATATCTGTGGCAAGGTATTCAAATGGCTCAAGAAGATGGGCGGTCTTTCAGTTATGAAGGAGAGAAATGAGGAGAAGGCCAAGATTCTCTACGATTTCCTTGATCAGAGCAAGCTCTTTAAGGGAACAGTAAGAAAAGAGGACAGATCACTCATGAATGTTCCGTTTGTAACAGGAGATGCAGAGCTTGATGCCAAGTTCGTAAAGGAGGCAACTGCAGCCGGATTTGTAAACCTTAAGGGACACCGTACAGTTGGCGGAATGAGAGCATCTATCTACAATGCTATGCCAAAAGAGGGCGTTGAGAAGCTTGTAGAGTTTATGAAGAAGTTTGAGGAGGAGAATGCATAATGTTCAATTACACATGCTTAAACCCAATCGCAGGAGTAGGCCTTGACCTGTTCTCTGACGATTATAAAAAGGTTGATGATATTAAGGATGCAGATGCAGCACTTGTAAGAAGTGCCGCTATGCATGACATGGAGCTTGGTGACAAGGTGCTTGCTGTGGCAAGAGCAGGAGCAGGAGTAAACAATATTCCGCTTGACAAGTGTGCCGAGCAGGGAATCGTTGTATTCAACACACCGGGAGCCAATGCAAACGGTGTTAAGGAGCTTGTGTTTGCCGGAATGCTTTATGCATCAAGAGATATCGTTGGAGGTATCGACTGGTGTCTTGCAAACCAGAACGATGAGAATATTGCAAAGACAGCCGAGAAGCAGAAAAAGAACTTTGCAGGAACAGAGATTTCAGGCAAGAAGCTCGGTGTTATCGGACTTGGAGCCATCGGTGTACTTGTTGCAAATGCTGCAGTACATATGGGCATGGATGTCTACGGATATGATCCATACATCTCAGTAAATGCCGCATGGAACCTTTCAAGAAGCGTTAAGCATATCAGCAATGTTGAGGACATCTACAAGAACTGTGATGTCATCACAATCCATGTACCTCTTCTTGATTCAACAAAGAAGATGATAAACGCTGATGCTATTGCAATGATGAAGCCAACCGCTATCGTATTAAACTTTGCCAGAGATCTTCTCGTTGACGAAGAGGCTATGGTAGATGCACTTGCCAAGGGAAAGGTTAAGAAGTACGTTTCAGATTTCCCTAACAACACAACTGTTGGAGCAAAGGGCTGCATTGTAACACCTCATCTTGGAGCATCTACAGCAGAGTCAGAGGACAATTGTGCAGTTATGGCTGTCAAGGAGCTGAGAGATTACTTAGAGAATGGTAATATCGTTCATTCAGTAAACTTCCCTGACTGCAGCATGGGTGCATGCACAGCTTCAGGCAGAGTCGGAATCCTTCACAAGAATGTTAAGGGAATGATTGGACAGATTACAACAGCTCTTGCAGAGGCTGATATCAATGTATCTGATCTTACAAACAAGGGCAAGGGTGACTATGCATATTCACTTCTTGATCTTGATTCAGCTATTGATGCTTCTACCGTTGAGAAGCTTTCTGCCATTGACGGAGTGCTCAGAGTGAGAGTTATTAAATAGTGAATTAATATTTGATTTAAATACTGATCCCCCATATTTTATATGGGGGATTTAGTAGGTTATAAGGAAATAACAAATATAACAAATATAGAAAAAATATAAGAAATATAAGAAATATAAGAGATATATAGGAGATTATATGATCAGACAAATTCTTGGTGAAGTATCAGTGCCGGTTGCAAATACCGAGGTACAGCAGGTTATTGAAAACCCGGGCATTGTAAAGACGTATCTGGAGAAATATATGCCATCGCTTATCAGCTTTCTTGTGCAGCTTGTTGTTGCGATTGTGATACTGCTTATCGGTATTAAGGTGATTAAATCAGTTGTGAAAATAATTAAAAAAGGATTTGATAAAAGCAGAATGGACGCTGCAGTGGCATCATTTCTTGCCAATCTGATTAAATACTTTTTGTATTTTATTCTTGTCATGGCGCTGCTTTCTGGCTTTGGAGTGGCGACCGGCTCTGTTATAGCGGTTCTTGGCTCTGCCGGACTTACTGTAGGTATGGCATTGCAGGGCAGTCTGTCAAATTTTGCAGGAGGCGTGCTTATTCTTTTGATGAAGCCGTTTGGCGTGGGAGATTACATAGTTGACGGTTCAAGTGGTACAGAGGGCACTGTAAAGGATATAAATCTGTTTTATACAAGGCTTTTGACAATAGATAACAAGATGGTTATGATACCAAACGGAAAGCTTGCTGATTCGTGTATCACAAATGTATCTATGATGGATAAGAGGATGCTTGATTTGAGAGTAACAGTATCCTACAGCACAGATTTAGCATTTGCAAAGAGTGTGCTGGAATCTGTTGTCACATCAGCAGATACGATGCTTCATGATGAGCCGAGCAATGTGTTTGTGAGTGAGCTGCAGGATTCGGCAATAGAGCTCGGTGCGAGAATCTGGGTGAAGAACGAGGATTACTGGAACACAAAATGGCAGCTTACAGAAGAAATTAAAACAGCATTTGATAAAAATAACATCGAAATTCCGTTTCCGCAGATGGATGTTAATATTCAGAAGAGGAGCATAGACTCTGACTTTTAAAGCCGGATGTTGCAGAATATTACTTTAACAGATTTTTTGGGGTAATATACTTATAATTTAACTATAATATGTAAAAATGTGGTATACTATCATCATCGCATTTTAGGAGGAATAATTGATGACAATTCACGATTTGGCTGAATACGAGATTTTAGATGAGCACAGAGTGGAGGATGTCCAGTCGGACGGATTCATTCTGAGACACAAAAAAAGTGGTGCAAGGATTGCCATTTTATCAAATAATGATGATAACAAGGTCTTTTATATAGGCTTCAGGACTCCGCCGGAGGATGAGACGGGTGTACCGCATATTATTGAGCATACCACACTCTGTGGTTCAAAGAAGTTCCCTGTAAAGGATCCCTTCATCGAGCTGGCAAAGGGCTCGCTCAATACATTTTTAAATGCCATGACATACCCAGACAAGACAGTTTATCCTGTCGCAAGCTGCAACGACCAGGATTTTAAGAATCTCATGGATGTGTATCTGGATGCAGTGTTTAATCCGAATATCACAAAGTACGAGGAAATATTCAAGCAGGAGGGCTGGCACTATGAGCTTACAGGCAAGGATGACGAGCTTAAGATAAACGGAGTGGTGTACAATGAGATGAAGGGAGCATACTCATCGCCGGATGAGGTGCTTTCAAGCCAGATTTACCGCTCGCTTTTCCCTGACAATACCTACAGCAAGGATTCTGGTGGTAATCCGGAGTATATTCCTAAGCTTACGTATGAAGCATATCTGGACTTCTATCACAAGTATTATCATCCATCCAATTCATACATTTATCTGTATGGTGATATGGATGTTGTCGAGAGACTTGAGTGGCTGGATAAGGAATATCTGAGCCTGTATGATTATAAAAAAGTTAATTCAGAAATTAATAAACAGCCTGCATTTGATGAAATAAAGAATGTTGAGGCGCAGTATTCAATTACCATGGATGATTCACAGGAGAATAAGACTTATCTATCTTATAACCGTGTGGTAGGGGATTCGCTTGATGAGATGCTCTATCAGGCATTTGATGTGCTTGACTATGCACTTGTCAGCTCACCGGGAGCACCGGTGAAGCAGGCATTGATAGATGCGGGAATCGGTGATGATGTGTATGGCTCATATGATGCGGGCATTTTGCAGCCGGTATTCTCGTTTGTGGCAAAGAATGCCAATGCATCTCAGGCAGATGAGTTTGAAAGCATTATAGAAAACACTCTTAAAGAAGTTGTTAAAACAGGAATTAATAAAGAAGCATTGCTCGCGGGAATCAACAGCAGCGAGTTTAAGTTCAGGGAGGCTGACTTTGGACAGTTTCCTAAGGGACTTCTATTTGGATTAAACTGTTTAGACAGCTGGCTGTTTGATGATATGAAGCCTTTTATACATCTGGAGTGTCTTGGTACCTTTGCTAAGCTTCGAAAGGCTGTAGATACTGATTATTTTGAAAAGCTTATACAGGAGTATCTGCTTGACAATACCCATGGTTCATCTGTCACAGTAAAGCCGAAGCGTGGACTTGGCAATGAGAGGGAGGAGGCTTTGGCAAAGGAGCTTTCCGATTACAAGGCATCTCTTTCAGATGAAGAGATTAAAAAGCTGATTGAGGATACAGAGCATTTAAAGAAATACCAGGAGGAGCCTTCGTCGGATGAGGATCTGCGCAAGCTTCCAATGCTTACAAGAGCAGATATGAAAAAGAATGCTATGCCTTTTTCAAACATTGAGGATGAACTTTTGGATGTAAAGGTTGTGCGTCATGACATAGAGTCAAACGGCATTGATTATATATCATTTTTATTTGATGCAGGTGATTTTGCCCAGAGTGAGCTTGGCTATCTTGGCTTCTTCACAAACGCACTCGGGCTGGTGAGCACCGAAAAGTACAGCTATACCGATTTAGCCAATGCCACCAACATATATACCGGCGGAATCAGCACAGGTACTGCAAGTCACCCGGATATTAAGGATAGAAATAATTTCGTGTTTAAATTTGAGGTGAAGCTTAAAGTGTTGGAGAAAAACCTCGACAAGGCACTTGAGCTTATGGAGCAGATGCTTCTTACATCGGATTTTACAGATACAAAGAGACTGGGTGAGCTTGTAGCGCAGATTAAGGCAAGGCTTCAGGCTAACCTTAGCAGTTCCGGTCATCTGGTTGCAGCTATGCGAAGCATGTCGAGCTTCTCGCGCTATGCGCTTTATCAGGACGAGCTAAAGGGAGTTGCTTTTTACCGCTCTATATGCCGCATAGAAAAGGAGCTTTCCGAGTCACCAAAGAATGTGTCAGATAAGCTTGCTGCAATAGCCAAAAAGCTGTTTGCAAGAAACAGAATGCTTATCAGCTTTACCGGAAATAACGAGGCATACGGCAATGCAAAGCCTTCGTTGGAAAAAGTTATAGCTGGATTTGATAAAATGAGTGCTATAGGCAATCAGGCAGAGGTTCATTTTAATACAGCAAAGGAAGCATTTATTGATGCATCCCAGATACAGTATGTGGCAAAAACAGGTGATTTCATCTGCGAGGGCTATGAATACACCGGAGCACTGAGACTGCTGCGTATCATCTTAAGCTATGATTATCTCTGGATAAATGTCAGGGTAAAGGGTGGTGCTTACGGCTGCATGAATACATTCCTTAGAAGCGGAGAGAGCTACTTTGTCTCATATAGAGACCCTAACCTTTCAGACACACTTGATGTCTATGACAGGATACCTGAGTATATAAAGAGCTTTTCACCTGACGAGAGGGATATGACCAAGTATATTATCGGTACCTTCAGTGCACTTGATACGCCTATGAATCCGGAAGCAAAGGGTAGCAGATCACTGTCGGCATATCTTGAGGGTATTACCTACGAGCAGATCCAAAAGGAGAGAAATGAGATACTAAATGCACAGCCAGAGGATATCAGAAGGCTTGCAGACCTTGTAGAGGCAGTGCTTAAGAAGGACAGTATATGCGTCATCGGCAATGAAAATATGATTAAAGAGTCGGCAGGGCTCTTTGAGAATGTTGAAAAGCTTATATGATTAAAGGGTCACAAGGTATCATCGATGCATGCTTGCATGCAATTCGATGTATACCTTAGTGACCCGCACTACACCGAGAAAGTAGCAATTTGCTGCGGAAACGCAGGAAATTAGCGGATTTCGAGGTGGAGTCAGATTACGGGAATGCGTAGCATGTAGTAATCTGATTAATCATAAATGAGGGGCAAAATACCTTTTGACCCTCATATCCTTATAAATACAGATTCACATAGGAGGAAAAATGATACAGAATTTCAAATCGGGTTTTGTTACAATAATCGGTAGACCAAACGTGGGTAAGTCAACACTGATGAACAGGCTTATCGGTCAGAAAATTGCCATCACCTCAAACAAGCCTCAGACCACAAGAAACCGCATCCAGACAGTATACACGGATATGGAAAAGGGACAGATAGTGTTCCTTGATACTCCGGGCATACACAAGGCCAAAAACAAGCTGGGCGAGTATATGGTCAATGTGGCGGAAAAGACATTAAATGAGGTGGATGTTGTGCTGTGGCTTGTGGAACCGACCAACTTTATCGGGGCGGGAGAGCAGCATATCATAGAGCAGCTTAAAAAGGTTAATACACCTGTTATATTGATTATCAACAAGGTAGATACAGTGGAAAAGGAAAAGGTGCTTGAGTATATAGACACCTACCGAAAGGTATACGACTTTGCAGAGATTATTCCTACGTCAGCATTAAGAGGGCAGAATACGGATGATGTTATTAATTCTATATTTAAGTATTTGCCTTATGGGCCACAGTTCTATGATGAGGATACCATCACAGATCAGCCGGAGCGTGCAATCTGTGCTGAGATTATCAGGGAAAAAGCGCTCCATGCTCTAAATGACGAGGTGCCGCATGGCATTGCAGTAGGAATTGACCGCATGAAGACAAGAAAGACAAAGAGTGGTTCTATTATAGATATGGATGCCACAATTGTATGCGAGCGAGACTCCCATAAGGGAATCATTATAGGAAAGCAGGGCAGCATGCTTAAAAAAATCGGCACCAATGCGCGCTATGAGATGGAAAGACTGCTTGACTGTAAGGTGAATCTGAAGCTATGGGTCAAGGTAAAGAAGGATTGGAGAGACAGCGACTTCCTCATCAAGAACTTTGGATACAAAGAGGAAGAATAGTATTTTGAAAGTAAGATTAAGATGTCACAGAGTGTAGTGTTGACCGGTATGGTGCTTTCAGCCATGCCGGTAGGGGATTTTGACAAAAGAATAACGATTCTCACAAAGGAACGAGGGAAAATCACAGCCTTTGCAAGGGGCGCAAGACGTCCAAACAGCCAGCTTATGGCAGGAAGCAATCCATTTTCGTTCGGTGAGTTTGAGCTGTTTGAGGGTAAAAGCGCATATTCTCTTTCAAAGGTCACAATCAGCAACTATTTCAGAGAGCTGACACAGGATTTGGAAGCAGTATACACCGGGTTTTACTTTCTGGAGTTCTGCGGATACTTTTGTCAGGAGAACAATGACGAGAAGGATATGTTAAAGCTCCTTTATCAATCACTCAGGGCTCTTGAATCACCGGCATATAAAAATGAGCTGGTCAGGGCTGTTTTTGAGCTTAAGGCTATTACGATAAATGGCGAGGGTCCATCGCTGTTTTCGTGTATACACTGTCATTCAAGGGAAGGACTTAATGTCTTTTCGGCAAGGTGCGGAGGGGTGTTTTGTGACAACTGTGGCACGCAGGTGCAGGGCAGGCATATACTAAGCGATACACTCTATACCATGCAGTATATTGTTTCAGCTGATATCACGAAGCTGTACACATTTGCAGTGTCAGACGATGTGCTTGAGGAGCTGAGAAGCATAATGAAGGAATATCTTTCAATCTATGTGCATCATGATTTTAAATCAGCAGCTTTTCTGTGATAAATTAAAGCATGAAATTAAATCATGAAATAATTAATAGATACTATGCATGTCGTTGCCCCTTTAAAATATGATACTTGAAATCATATATACAAAAGGGTATAATATCATAGATTATATTTTAGGAGGCAGCTATGAATAAAAAGCTATCAATGCTGTTGCCTGTTATTGCGACATGCGGTTTGCTTGCCGGGTGCGGTACAGATTATTATACCAAGGACAGCACGGTGTTTGTTGCAAAAAACGGCAGTGTGGTATCTACAGATGTCGAGGACTTTGATACAGCTGCATACAAGCAGGATGACTTACAAAGCTATGTGGACAAGTCAATAGACGATTACAATAAGAAGAATGACGGTTCGGTCAAGCTTAAAAAGCTGACTGTCGAGAAAAAGAAGGCATCTCTTACCATGAGCTATGCGTCAACCGATGAATACTCTGATTTCAATGGGACAAAGCTTTTTTCAGGGACGATTGCGGAGGCTCTGGCAGCCGGATATGATTTTAAGACCGATTTCGCAGCGATAGATGATGGCAAGGCAAAGAAATGTGAGTCATCTGAGTTTCTGGATGAAAACGGCTACAAGGTCGTTGTTTACGAAGGCAGCTCAAATTTGCACGTGAAAGGAAAAATATTATATGCATCTGTCGACAAAGTAAAGCTTGTAGATGACAAAACAGTTGCGATTGGTGACAAGTACAGCCTGCTTGCATCACAAACCACAGGGACAGAGAGTGTCACAGAGAGTACAGAAGCAGTAAAAGCCGATGCGACGGAAGAAACGGAAAACGGAGCGGATGGTAGTGTCAGTGATGATGATATATTAAACTCGGTCAAGCAAGACAACGAGGTCACATTTGACTTTGACAGTGAGGAGGACAATTCGGTGCCGGTGTCATATATCACATATGTTATATATAAGTAGATTAAGGCGTGAATTGTTATTTAATTAAGAATACAAGTAACTATTCAGTACAGCTGATTCTAATACGCCTGCGGCTTACAGCTGTGAAGGTACTGAACAGTTACGAATACAAATAAATCATAAGTAAGATAGAGAGGAAACAAGAATTATGGAAAAGACCATGGACAAAATCGTACAGGTAGCAAAAGCAAGAGGATTTGTATATCCGGGCTCAGAAATTTACGGAGGTCTTGCAAATACATGGGATTATGGAAACCTGGGCGTAGAGCTTAAAAACAACGTTAAAAGAGCATGGTGGAAGAAATTTATTCAGGAGAATCCTTATAACGTAGGTGTAGACTGTGCCATCCTCATGAATCCTCAGACATGGGTTGCATCAGGACATCTCGGCGGCTTCTCAGATCCGCTTATGGATTGTAAGGAGTGCCACGAGCGATTCAGAGCCGATAAAATCATCGAGGATTTTGCGCAGGACAATGGTATTGAGCTTGAGACATCAGTTGATGGCTGGACAAACGAGCAGATGGTAGATTTCATCAAGGAGCACAATGTTCCATGTCCATCATGCGGCAAGCACAATTTCACAGATATCAGACAGTTCAACCTCATGTTCAAGACATTCCAGGGTGTTACAGAGGATGCTAAGAACACAGTATATCTTCGTCCTGAGACAGCACAGGGTATTTTTGTAAACTTTAAAAATGTACAGCGTACATCACGTAAAAAGATTCCATTCGGTATCGGACAGGTTGGTAAGTCATTCCGTAATGAGATTACACCTGGTAACTTCACCTTCAGAACACGTGAGTTCGAGCAGATGGAGCTTGAGTTCTTCTGTGAGCCGGGAACAGATCTTGAGTGGTTTAAGTATTGGAGAGGCTTCTGCCGTGACTGGCTCATTTCTCTCGGAATCAAGGAAGAGGAGATGAGACTGCGTGATCATGATCCTGCAGAGTTGGCCTTCTATTCAAAGGGAACTACAGATATCGAGTTCTTATTCCCATTCGGATGGGGCGAGCTTTGGGGCATTGCGGATCGTACAGATTATGATCTCGGACGTCATCAGGAAGTTTCAGGACAGGACCTTACATACTTTGATGATCAGAAGAATGAGAAATATCTGCCATACGTTATCGAGCCATCACTCGGTGCAGACCGTGTAGTACTCGCTTTCCTTTGTGCAGCTTATGATGAGGAGGATATCGGTACACCGGAGAAACCGGATGTAAGAACAGTATTCCATTTCCATCCTGCACTTGCACCTGTAAAGATTGGAGTACTTCCGCTGTCAAAGAAGCTCAATGAGAGTGCTGAAAAGGTATTTGCACAGCTTTCAAAGACATACAACTGTGAGTATGATGACAGAGGAACAATCGGAAAGAGATATCGTCGTCAGGATGAAATCGGAACACCATTCTGCGTGACATATGATTTCGACTCAGAGGAAGACCATTGCGTAACAGTACGTGACCGTGACACAATGGAGCAGGAGCGTATCGCAATTGATGAGCTTGATGCTTATTTTGCAAAGAAATTTGAGTTTTAGAGTTAAAAATAAAAAAATTAAGCAGAAGTGAACTACTGGAAATGCTTTTATGTGGAGCCAATGGAGCAGGAGCAGTTAGGTCTGTCCGTGTTCAAAAAAATAGTATGAAACATAAGGGAAAAGATAATAAAAATTAGTTGATATTTGCTGAAATTATGGTATTATTAATGTGTGCACTTACATGAGTGCACACATTAATCAAGTATATGGATGGTTTTTTACCATACCAGAAATAAAATTTAGGAGGAATTGCAAAATGGCAAACAAGTGGGTATATACCTTCAAAGAGGGTAACATGACCATGCGTAATCTTCTCGGTGGTAAGGGTGCTAACCTCGCTGAGATGACAGAGATTGGACTTCCTGTACCACAGGGCTTCACAATCACTACTGAGGCTTGTACACAGTACTACGAGGATGGACGTAAGATCAATGATGAGATTATGGCTCAGACTATGGAAGGTGTAAAATGGATGGAAGAGGTTAACGGAAAGAAATTCGGTGACCTTAAGAATCCTCTTCTCGTATCTGTTCGTTCAGGTGCCAGAGCTTCAATGCCGGGTATGATGGATACAATCCTTAACCTTGGTCTTAATGATGATGTTGTTGCAGCTATGATCGCTGGTAACCCAGATCCAGCATTCGAGCGTTTCGTATATGATTCATACAGACGTTTCATCCAGATGTTTTCAGACGTTGTTATGGAAGTAGGAAAGAAATACTTCGAGCAGCTCATCGACAAGATGAAAGAGGACAGAGGTGTTAAATTTGACGTAGACCTTACAGCAGCTGACCTTAAAGAGTTAGCAGAGCAGTTCAAGGCTGAGTACAAGAATCAGTTAGGAACAGACTTCCCTTCAGATCCTGTAGAGCAGTTAAAGCTTGCTATCGAGGCTGTATTCCGTTCATGGGACAACCCACGTGCAAATGTTTATAGAAGAGATAACGATATTCCTTATTCATGGGGAACAGCTGTTAACGTAATGCCTATGGTATTCGGTAACTTAAATAACGAGTCAGGTACAGGTGTTGCATTCACACGTGATCCTGCAACTGGTGAGAACAAGCTTATGGGTGAGTTCCTTATCAATGCACAGGGTGAGGACGTTGTTGCCGGTGTTCGTACTCCAATGCCAATCGCTCAGATGGAGCAGGAGTTCCCAGAGGCATACGCTGATTTCCTTAATGTTTGTGAGACTCTTGAGAATCACTACCATGATATGCAGGATATGGAGTTCACAGTTGAGAACAAGAAGCTTTATATGCTTCAGTGCCGTAATGGTAAGAGAACAGCTCCAGCTGCTCTTAAGATCGCTTGCGATTTAGTAGATGAGGGACATAAGACACCAGCTGAGGCTGTTGCAATGATCGACCCTCGTAACCTTGATACATTATTACATCCACAGTTCGATGCTGCTGCACTTAAGGCTGCAACTCCACTTGGAAAAGGTCTTGGAGCATCTCCGGGAGCTGCTTGTGGTAAGGTTGTATTCACAGCTGACGATGCTGAGGCATGGGCTGAAAGAGGAGAGAAAGTCGTACTTGTACGTCTTGAGACATCTCCAGAGGACATCACAGGAATGAAGGCTGCTCAGGGTATCCTTACAGTTCGTGGTGGTATGACATCTCACGCAGCCGTAGTTGCACGTGGTATGGGAACATGCTGTGTATCTGGTTGTGGTGATATCAATATGGACGAGGAGAACAAGAAGTTCACACTTGCAGGACAGACATTCACAGAGGGATCTGAGATTTCTATCGATGGTACAACAGGTAACATCTACGCTGGAATCATCCCAACAGTTGATGCTTCAATCGCTGGTGAGTTCGGACGTGTTATGGCATGGGCTGATGAGTTCAGAAGACTTAAGGTTCGTACAAATGCAGATACTCCTGCAGATGCTAAGAAGGCTCGTGAGCTTGGTGCAGAGGGAATCGGACTTTGCCGTACAGAGCATATGTTCTTCGATCCAGAGAGAATCGCTGCATTCCGTGAGATGATCTGCTCTGATACAGTAGAGGAGAGAGAGACAGCTCTTAACAAGATTCTTCCATATCAGCAGGGAGATTTCGAGAAATTATATGAGGCTCTTGAGGGATGCCCAGTAACAATTCGTTTCCTTGATCCACCTCTTCATGAGTTCGTTCCTACAGAGGAGGCTGACATCGAGAAGCTTGCAAAGGCTAAGAATAAGTCAGTAGAGGAAATCAAAGCTATCTGTGAGTCACTCCATGAGTTCAACCCAATGATGGGTCATAGAGGATGCCGTCTTGCAGTTACATATCCTGAGATTGCTAAGATGCAGACAAAGGCTGTTATCCGTGCAGCTATCAATGTAAAGAAAGCTCATCCAGACTGGGATATCGAGCCTGAGATCATGATTCCATTAGTATGTGAGATCAAAGAGCTTAAGTTCGTTAAGAAGATTGTAGTTGAGACAGCTGACGCTGAGATTGCTGCTGCAAATGCTGACATCAAGTACCATGTTGGTACAATGATCGAGATCCCAAGAGCTGCTCTTACAGCTGATGAGATCGCTACAGAGGCTGATTTCTTCTGCTTCGGTACAAACGACCTTACACAGATGACATTCGGATTCTCTCGTGATGATGCAGGTAAGTTCCTTAACGCTTACTATGACAACAAGATTTTCGAGAACGATCCATTTGCTAAGCTTGACCAGACAGGTGTTGGTAAATTAATGGAGACAGCTATTAAGCTTGGAAAGCCAGTTAATCCTAACCTTCACGTTGGTATCTGTGGAGAGCACGGTGGAGATCCTTCATCAGTTGAGTTCTGCCACAAGATTGGACTTGACTATGTTTCATGTTCACCATTCCGTGTACCAATCGCTCGTCTTGCTGCAGCACAGGCTGCTATCGCAGAGCAGGCAAAATAGACAAGGGTTCTAATTTAAAAGTCTATATATAAGATTTTGCAAGGGAAAGTATTTAATACTTTCCCTTGTATTATGTTTGGGAATAAATCCAAAAGCGTGGATTTATTCCCTTTTTTTCATACAATAAAAAAGATTATTATATGACATATCAGCCTACCGGAATAAAGGACTGGTCTATAGTAGGTATCGTTGAAGGAAAAGCTCACTGTCATGGCAGTATCTCATGAAAAGGAAATCTCTGTATAGCTCTGCTGTACTATCATAGTACTATAATTACAAGGCATACTTAAGAATTTGAATGTATTTTGAATGTATAATTATGGTATTGTTTCTAAGTCTAAACTTTAATTGTTTTTTGCCTGTCAATCCGCTATACTAAAATTAACTATATACTTACAGGAGGGCATAAAGCATGAACATACTTCTGATTAACGGAAGTCCAAAAGGCAAACGAAGCAATTCGTTAAGGCTTGCAAACAGCTTTATAGAAGGCTTCAAAGAAGGATATAAGAGCAAAAATGAAGCTATTATATCCATTGATGAAATGCATGTAGCCTCAATGAATCTAGGAGCGTGTAAGGGCTGCTTTGCATGCTGGCAGAAGACACCGGGGGTGTGCTGCATAAATGACGATATGCAGACTGTTATTGGGAAAATGCTTGAAGCGGATATTGTTGTGTGGTCGTTTCCTCTGTACTATTTTAGTGTGCCGGGAATACTAAAGAACGTGATTGACAGGCAGCTTCCCATGAGCCTGCCGTTTATGAGTACAAAGGATGACGGATACGGAAGCGGCAGCCATGATTGCAGATATGACATGGAAGGCAAAAGGCATGTGCTAATCTCTACCTGTGGCTTTTATTCTGCAGAGGGAAATTATGACAGTGTACTTCGGATGTTTGACCATTTCCTTGGAAAAGGGCATTATACAACCATATTTTGTGGTCAGGGGGAGCTGTTTCGTGTAAAAGAGCTGTCAAAGAGGACTGACGAATATCTGGCTACGGTAAAAAGTGCCGGGGCAGAATATGCCATCACAGGAAAAATATCTGAAAAAACAGAAGTGGCGCTCCATACTCTTTTATATCCAAGGGATGTATTTGAAAGTATGGCGGATGCCAGCTGGGGAATCAGCAGGACAACAGGAGAAAAGGAAGCGGATGACCTTGTTTTCACCAGACAGATGGCTGCATTGTACAATAAGGATGCCTATGATGGAAAGGAACGCGTGCTTGAGATATGCTATACCGATTTGAAGCATACATACCAAATAAAGCTTGATGATAAAGGTAGTGAGGTGCTTACTGACCAAAGCCTTGCCGCGACTACACGCATAGATACGCCTTTTACGGTATGGTCGGCTATTTCCCGAGGCGAGATAGGTGGCGCAGAGGCTTTGGGAAAGCAGATGTATACGGTGACAGGTGATTTTTCCTTGATGGTAAACTGGGATAAATTCTTCAGAAGTACATCGGCAGTTAAAGAGGCAGAAAAAACATCACAAGGTGTGGAGGTACAGAAAAATCCATCCATGATGACTATGCTCATACCATGGATTACGTTTTGGATAGTAGTTTCTGTCAATACCGAAAAGGGTTCTGTGATTGCTCTTTTGGTGGCATCCGCTATGCCTTTTATTATGAGAAAACATAAATTTGTAATATGGGATCAGCTCTCAATTGTTGCTGTTGCTATACTTTCTGCGATTGCAAGCCTGACAGGAGCAGGTGACATATCAACAGATATCGGATATCTGGTGTTTGGGCTGTTCTGGCTGGTTTCATGCCTGACAAAGGAGCCTTTATGCGCAACATATGTGAAATACAATTATGGCGGTGAAGCCGCACATAAAAATCCTCTCTTTATGAAGACGAATTATATACTTGCGGCGGCATGGGGAGTATTATACGTGTTGACAGCAGTGTGGACATTTCTGCTGAAAAAGGCAGGTGTTGGAGCTGCACTTATTGTCGTAAACAATCTGATGCCTGTATTGATGGGCATATTTACCGGATGGTTTGAAAAATGGTATCCTGCAAGGCTCGCAAGAGGCTCAAAAAAGCAGTAATTCGTAAGATTTTTTTAATATTTTATGTATTCTATTTACTTTAAGCTGATAGGAGAGTACTCTTTAGAAAACGTACTCATAGTAGTGCTTATAAATAAAGAAAGAGGTATATCATAATGAAGAAAAAACTGATTACAATTGTAATAGGAGCTATGCTTTGCGCCGGCTTGTTTGCAGGCTGCGGACAGAGCGATACAAAGCAGGATAAGGCAGCAGGCACCGAAAGTGCAAAGCAGGCTGATACCAAGGATGAAGGTGAAAAGGGCTCACAGGAAGAGAAGGAGCTTACAGGAACAATCGATGACATAAAGGACTTCATGTTTGTAGTGACTGATGATAAGGATATACCATACAGCTTTACCTTCGATGAGAAGCCTGACGGACTCGAGGGTGTTGCAAGCGGAGATAAGGTGAATGTTAAGTATACAGGTACTATTTCAGAGGTGGATCCGTTTGAGGGGAAGATAATATCTATTGAGAAGGCAGAATAAGGACAATAAGCAGGGAAGGATAGGAGCTTTGTGAAAGGGCAAAAGGCATATGGAGTGATTCAATAATTGAAGTGTTATAAGGCAATAAAAAAGAACTCTTTAAGAGCAATGTCATTAAGTTAAGAATTTTGACATGGCCCTTGGGAGTCCTTTTTGCATTATATACATATTGTTTAGTTTATTTATTTTTTCTGTTTCTGATATGTACCTCAGGTATGGCAACATTGTCATAGCTGATAGGTGCATTTTCTTTATCAGCGTCCTCGTGGCTTTCGGTGCTTTTTACGTGCACCTCAGGTATTGCCACGTTGTCAAAAGTTAAATCGTAATTATGTTTTTCTTTTTCTTCTCTGTTTTTAAATATTTTTTTCAGTTTTTCAAACATATTTTTCTCCGGTTGTTTTACAGTAGGTTTATAAAGAATGTGATTACAAGGCTGTTCAAAAAGTCGGCAAACAGGCTTCCTACGAGCGGTATGAGCAGATATGCCTTGATGGATGGCACATATTGGTCGCAGACAGCCTGCATATTTGCCATGGCGTTTGGTGTGGCTCCGGTTCCGAAGCCGCAGGTGCCTGATACAAGTATGGCTGCATCGTAGTCGCGCCCCATGATGTTGAACTCGATAACATACGTGAATATGATTATGAGAAGCACCTGTGCTGCAAGCAGTATGACGAGTGGGAGAGCGAGTGATGCAAGCTCCCAGAGCCTTAGTGTGATCATTGCCATGCCTAGGAATAGAGAGAGGCTTATACCTCCCAGGTCATTTATCTCTCCCATATGGATGGTGGCGATTCCTGTGTACTCACATATGTTTCGCATGAGTGCGGCTGCGAGCATCGCTCCTATATATATTGGGAAGGTGAGCCCAGTCTTTGTGAGAAGCATTGTAAAGATGGTTCCGACACCTATTGCCAGGATAAGCTGGAATACGGAATCAGCGTACATATTTGTGTGGCGCTCATGCTTTTTCTCATCCTCCACCAGAAGGCTGTCGTCCTCGTTTGCTGCTGTATTAAGCAGGCTATGCTTTTCGATCAGTCTTTTTCCAAGAGGTCCGCCTATCAGGCTTCCAAAGATGAGACCGAAGGTAGCTGCGGCTGTACAGATGGTCGTGGCACCCTTTATGTTCAAGTCCTCTAGCACCGGGCCAAAGGCTCCTGCGGTGCCATGTCCGCCAACCATAGGAATAGAGCCGGTGCACATGCCGATTAGCGGATTCAGGTTTAAGAGCTTTGCAAGCCCCACGGCGGTTAAGTTTTGTAATATGATAAGTACTATAACCAGTCCCAAGAATACGATGAGCGATTTTCCTCCGCTTTTTAATACCTTGAGATTAGCCTGAAAGCCTACAGATGTGAAGAAGAATACCATGCAGACCTCGCGCAGTGTGTCATTAAAGGAAAATTCTGCGATTCCTGTGACATAGCATATGCATGTCATGATGGCAAAAATCAGTCCGCCTATGACAGGCGCCGGAATACAGAATTTCTGAAGAAAATATATTTTCTTTTTTAAATAGTTTCCAAGTAGTAGTACAAGCACGGCAACGGCCAGTGTCTGGTACATGTCAAGTTGTATTTTCATGTGTTACCTTTCAATTTTAATTGATTATATTCTTGTTATTTTCTTATTAAATTTTGAATATTATATATTGAGCTAAAAATTAATTCGCGAATTAATTTGTGCTATATCCACAGGCTTTATAATACCTTTTCGCTCCATCGTGAAATGGAATAGGTATATCGTCTGTTGCAAAGTCATATGTCAGCTCAAGCTTAAGAGAGTTGGAGTAGGAGATCTCATTTTCTTTTTCAAACAGGAGCGATGTAAGCTGCTCAATTGTATCATCGGATACATCAGCCTTTGTGATAAGCACAGATTTTACACCTATTGTGCTTATATCTGTGGTCTGGCCTGTGTATGTGCCGGCAGGTATGACTTCGCTTGTGTATGCCAAGCTGCTTTCAAGCATCTTGCTTATCACAGTATCAGTCAGCGGGATAAGCCTTATGTCGCATTCATTTGAGAGCTCATCTATGACAGTGGTGGTGAGTCCTGCAGTGCAGAAGAAGGCATCTATATCACCGGCTTTTAGCTCTTTTGTGGCCTCGATATAGTCCAGGTTTTTGGTGGCAACAAGGGATGATGGCATACCGGCGAACTCAAGAATCTGTGTGGCGTTTCGCTCGGTACCGGATTCCTCTGCTCCGATGCTTACAGTGTGTCCTGACAGGTCGTCAAGAGTCTGTATGTTTGAATCAGCGCGGACCACAAGCTGACAGGTCTCGGTGTAAAGCCCTGCTATAGCTCTTAAATCTTCATTTGTCTTGTAGGCGTCGGCTATCAGGTCTGCCTGTGCGAGGCCTATCTCTATATAGCCATCGGATAAAAGTCTTATATTGGCATTAGAGCCGGCTGTGGTACGGACCTTGCAGGTAAAGTCATAGCCCTGTTCATTGGCAAGCTCCGTAAATGTATTTGCAAATGAATAGTACATTCCACCGATATCGGCTGCTCCGAAGCGTATTGTGCTGCCGGAGGTGGTGCAGCCTGTCAGGGCGAAGAGTACTATGCAAAGCATGATACTGATTTTTTTCTTCATGTTTTTTCTTTATCCTTTCACTTTTTCATAATTGCTATGAATATTTTACAAAAAATTTTCTAATATGAAAAGATTAAATTTAAATTTTTCTTAAATTCCATAGACTTGTTATTGGAAAAATAATATAATAAATTAATTGTAGAAAATATTTTAAAGGAAGGAAATTTATTTATGGAAATCTTTGATATTATCAAGTCTGTTATATTTGGAATTGTTGAGGGCATTACAGAGTGGCTGCCTATCAGCAGCACCGGCCACATGATTCTTCTGAATGAGATTTTACCACTTAGGATAGGAAAAAACCCGGAAGATTTTTACAGTATGTTTGAGGTGGTTATCCAGCTTGGAGCCATTTTGGCGGTTGTTGTTTTGTTCTGGAGCCAGATCTGGCCATTCGGCAGGAAGAATAACAAAGCTCCTCTTGCAAAGACCGGTATCGGTGCATGGGTCAAGACTGATATCTTCGTGCTGTGGTTTCATATTCTTGTTTCAACTATTCCGGCAGCTATTATCGGAGTGCTTTTTGATGATGTATTCGAGAGACTGTTTTACAATTTCCAGACAGTAGCTATCATGCTTATACTCTTTGGTATCGCTTTTATTGTGATTGAGACCAGACATAATGGCAAGTCTGCCAAGATTGATTCACTTGTCGACATAAGCTACACGACTGCGCTTATGATTGGAATTTTCCAGCTTATTGCAGCTGTTTTTCCGGGTACATCACGTTCAGGCGCTACTATTGTCGGAGCTCTCTTAATTGGTGTTTCAAGGACTGTTGCTGCTGAGTATACATTTTTCCTTGCTATTCCAGTTATGTTTGGTGCGAGTCTTCTGAAACTTGTTAAATTTGGATTTCATTTTACAGGGGAAGAGGCTGCTATTCTGATTATCGGGATGATTGTGGCATTTGTTGTTTCACTTATTGTTATCAAATTTCTGATGGGCTACATAAAGAAGCACAACTTTATTGTGTTTGGATGGTACCGTATAGTTCTTGGTGCGATTGTGCTGCTTTGTGGTATCGCAGGACTTCTCTAAATACATTTTGACGCAATTTTGCAGGAAGAGGGTTTAAGACATGCATGATGAATTGACAGCAAATGATATAAAGAAAATGGAGGACGAGATAGAGTACAGAAAACTCGTTGTCAGAAAGAAGGCTCTTGATGACGTAAAGGTGGCGAGAGCCCAGGGTGACTTGAGTGAGAACTTCGAGTACAAGGCCGCAAAGCAGTTTAAGAACCAGAACGAGAGCCGTATCAGATACCTTGAGAAGATGATTAAGACTGCCGTTGTCATATCCGATGAGTCAAAGGATGATGAGGTGGGTATGTTCAATACGGTTGATGTGTATTTTGAGGATGATGATGAGACTGAGACATACAAGATTGTCACAACCGTAAGGGGCAATTCCTTAAAGAATCTGATAAGCAAAGAGTCACCGCTTGGTGCCGCTATATTCGGGCACAAGGTGGGTGACAGGTGTGAGGTAAAGGTAAATGATGATTACTCATACTTTGTTAAGATAATGAAAATAGAAAACACTGTCGACGACGGCAGTGATGATTTGCGTAAATTTTAATCTGGATTTAATTTTTGCGTTTTATAGGGATTTCAAAAGATTAATATGTTTATGATTAATCTCAGAAATGGGGAGATTTACGTGATTAAATTAAAAACTTTTGGCAGCTTTACGGTAGGTAATGACTTAACATCTGTCCAGGAAGGGGCATGGCGGTCTAAGAAGCTTGAAAAGCTGTTTGTATATCTGGCGATAAACAGAAACAGAGGTGTCTGTATAGAAGACATTTCAAAGGCTATATGGCAGGTTGAGGAGGAGACTGATAATCCGGTAGGTGCCCTTAAAAATCTGGCATACAGACTCAGGAAGGCCCTAAGAGATGCTTCTTTTGACGAAGAGTGCATAGTCTCTGTAAGAGGCGGATTGTACAAATGGAACGATGATGTGGAAGTATCCATTGATGTCGAAGAGTTTGACAGATATATAAATGAGGCAGAGTTTGCATTTAGCAGGAGCAAGGAGACAGCTATTGAAAGCTATGAGAAGGCCATAGCACTTTATAACGGTGATTTCCTATCGCGCCTGACGGATACCCATTGGTTTATGACGCTCAATGCATTTTACCATTCCAGATACGTAAATACAGTAAAGGCTCTGGCAGAGCTGTATATTGATACAGGCTGCTATGAGAAGCTTGAGCAGCTTTGCACCAAGGCGGTTGTATATGAACGTTCGGATGAGCAGATATACTCATATCTGATTTTGGCACGCATGCGTACCAAAAAGGTACAGATGGCTTTTGATACTTATGAGACTGCCAAGGCTATTATGGACAATGATCTGGGGGTTAGAAAGACTGTCATGCTCAACAAGGTGTATGAGGAGCTTTTATCAGTCACAAAGGGTGTTTCAAGCTACAATATAGATGAAGTGAAGGACGATATCAGTGAGGAGAGCATGAATGGCGTTTTTATGTGCGGATATCCTGTGTTCAAGGAAATCTATCATCTGGAGGTCAGAAAGAGTGCACGCTCTACGGTTCCTGAGAGTCTTGTGCTTGTCACTGTTGTGCCAATGTATAGCAGTCAGCCGGATAAGAATCACAGTCATATGAAGGATTCCATGCTTATACTTGAGAGGGCGCTTAGAAAGTGCCTGCGTGTGGGTGATGTGGCGGCAAAGTACAGTGACTCGCAGTACATTGTGCTTTTGTCGAAGTGCTCATGCGATACAGCCTCCGATGTCATGAAGCGTATTATCGATAGGTTCAATCATACATGTGACACAAATAGTAATATGACGATACAATTTGATATTGAGCCGGTAAGCTGCTACAGCAGTTTTGTGACTGATAAAAAAATGGAGAAAATATATGGTTAAGAAAGTAATTAGATTTATAGTTCTGATAATTGGTCTGTCTCTTGTGGCTTATTCGGGTTATCATCTGTTTAAGATTTATTCTGACTATAATACCTCGGATAAGACATATGAGAAGCTGCAGGATGAGTATGCAGTGGACGATTCAAAGAAGAATGATGACAGCACGAAAGACAGTGAAGCACAGTCTCCGTGGTATGATGATATAGATATTGATTTCGCCGGTCTAAGGAGCGAAAACCCTGATGTGGTTGGCTGGATTTACTTTGAGAATGAGGATATCAGCTACCCTGTCATGTATTCGGGGGATAACAGCTATTACCTCAGAAAGACCTTTAAGAGAGAGCATGCCACTGCAGGCTCCATCTTCCTTGAGGGTTCAAACAAGACTGATTTCAGCGACTGTCATACAATCATTTATGGACACAATATGAAAAACCTGTCGATGTTTGGAAAGCTTAAGTACTATAACCGTGATGAGAATTACTATGACAGCCATCAGTATTTCCAGATACTTGTCGATGGAAAAAAGTATAGGTACCAAATTTTCTCATATGAAACGGTAAGTGATGACAGTGATGAGTATACTGTGGGCTTTGAGCCTGACGAGACATTTGGCAAATTCGTACAGAGGATGGCTGCCTCATCAATGAAGGATACAGGCATAGTCCCGACAAAGGATGACAAGGTTGTGACTCTTTCAACCTGTTCCACAAGCGGGGAGACATACAGGTTTGTGGTACATGGTGTGAGAGTTGATGAGCATTGATAATGAAAACAGGTGTATAATATGAAAAAAGAAGATGAATTACTTAAAGAGCTTATGATTGAAGAATAGGGGATATGATATATGTATGCAGTGATTACAGGAGCAAGCTCAGGAATAGGTGAGCAGTTTGCAAAGAGACTTGCGAAGGAGGGGTATGACCTGATTCTTGTTGCCAGAAGGCGGGAGAGGCTTACAGCTCTTTCTGATAAGCTTAAAGCCACGCATAAGGAGCTTAAGTGTGATATTTTTACCGCGGATCTGATGCAGCTTGATGAGTGTCAGAGACTTTCAGACTATCTCGAGGAAAAAGACATAGAAATATTTATAAACAACGCAGGCTACGGTGATTGCGGCCTGTTTGAGGAGACTGATATAGCTAAGGAAATGGGCATGATAGATGTCAACGTGCGTGCTGTACACTTCCTGACGAAAAAGCTTTTAAAACAGATGAGGGTAAAGGACAGAGGTTTTATCTTAAATGTGGCAAGCTCTGCGGGTCTTATTCCTGCCGGTCCGTATATGGCTGCCTATTATGCCTCTAAGGCATATGTTGCGAGCCTTTCAAGGGCTGTTGCATGTGAGCTTCGACAGAGCCACAGCCATGTGTATGTGGGGTGTCTGTGTCCGGGACCGGTTGATACAGAGTTCAATGATGTGGCGAATGTGCGATTTGCGCTGAAGGGGATTTCCGCTGAATACTGCGCCAATTATGCCATAGACAGGATGATGAAGCATAAAACAGTCATAGTGCCTACTCTCAGGATGAAGCTTGCTACAACCTGTGGCAGATTTCTGCCACAATCTTTGTATATAAAGATTGTTTCACATCAGCAAAAGAAAAAATGGCACATTGACTAAAAAGTCTTTGAAAATTGGTTGAATTGCCCTATTTACAGTTATTGTAAATTTTATTATAATGTATACGAAAATAAACGAAAAGGATAGTGCTATGAAATTAGGAGCGATTTATTCAAAGGAAAAGACAACATTTACACTGTTTTCGCCTGTTGCGGACAGTGTTTTTGTTATTTTTTATGATAAGGGAAATGATTCGGCCGAGACAGGCAGGCTTGAGATGGTGCGCGGAGAGGGAGAGCTTCGCAGTATTTTTTCTGCTACGGCAGAGGGTAATCTGGATGGTGTTTATTATACATATGAGGTTCACACCTCAGATGGCACATTCAGCTCGCATGATCCGTATGCAAGAGCCTGCGGTGTAAATGGGCATAGGTCTATGGTTATTGACCTGTCAAAGACTGATCCTGATGGATTTGCAGATGAGGACAGGCCAAAGCTTGCAGACCCCATGAGCATGGTTATCACTGAGGTGTCTATCGTGGATGTGTCTGCCGGTGCATCTGCTCATTCTATGTATCCGGGTAAGTTTAAGGCATTTACTGAGGATAAAACTCTTTCGTATTTCAAGGATATGGGAGTGACACATCTGCAGCTTATGCCGTCGTATGATTTTGCCAGCATTGACGAGAGTGATTCCTTAAAGGAGCAGTATAACTGGGGCTATGATCCGTACAATTACAATGTGCCGGAGGGCTCTTATTCGACAGATCCGTTTAATGGAGCCGTGAGAGTGAGAGAGTATAAGGAGATGGTACACTCGATTCATGAGGCGGGTCTTGGTGTAATCATGGATGTGGTTTACAATCATACCTTCAATGTTCATGACAGCTGCTTTTACAAGACTGCGGGCAATTATTTCTACCGTATGCTGGATGCTGCAAAGTACTCTGATGCATCAGCCTGTGGCAATGAAATAGCCTCAGAGAAGCCTATGGTCAGAAAATATATCATTGATTCGCTGTGCTACTGGGCGAGTGAGTATCATATTGATGGCTTCAGGTTTGATCTGATGGGAGTGCTTGATATCGAAACCTTAAACGAAGCCAGAAAAGCTCTCTTAAAAATAAATCCTGATATAATAATGTACGGAGAGGGCTGGACAGGTGGAGAGAGCACTCTGCCGGAATCAGAGCGTGGCATGAAAATAAATGCTCCAAGGACACCGGGCATCGGCATGTTTTCGGATGATATACGTGATGCGGTAAAGGGACATGTGTTCTATATGGATGAACTGGGCTTTGTCAATGGAGCTGCAGACAGAGGTGAAGAGCTAAAGCGGGCTGTTACGTGCGCTAAGTGGGCCAAATCGCCTATGCAGTCGATTAACTATCTGTCATGTCACGACAACTATACTCTCTGGGACAGGTTTATCATATCCAATTCACATGAGAGTGAAGAGATGCGTATCCGTATGAATAAGCTTGCAGCAGCCATCCTTTTTACAGCGCAGGGGATTCCGTTTTTCCTGCATGGAGAGGAGTTTGCGAGAACAAAGATTAGTGAAGCTGATGGTGCTCCTGTAGAGAACAGCTATTGCAGTCCTCTCTCTGTCAATGCAATAGATTATGACAGGGCTGAGCAGTTTTCAGACCTTAAAGCCTACTATAAGGGGCTTATAGCACTAAGAAGGGCTCACAAGTCATTTTATCTTGACACAGTAGATGAGATTAAGAAATCCGTACATTTCATGGATGATATGCCTGATGGCGTTGTAGCATATACTATTGATAATGATACAGAGAAGGTGTTCGTAGCTTACAATGCCGGCAAAAATAAAATCACAATTAAACTTGCAGATGCTTTGTGGGAGGTTCTCGCAGATGAAGCTTCTGCGGGAGATAAAGCTCTTTACACAATAAAAGACCAGGCAATAATACCTGGGGTATCATGCCTGGTTGCAGTTTGCAAATGTTAGTGAGTTGATTTATTTATGTAGCTTGTCTTGTATTTTGAATAAACGATTTTCTGGCTGCGATACAGGCCAAAGTATCCTGACAGCATATAGCTGAATGGGATTGCCAAAAGAAAGTACGGCATGCCGTCGTAGCCAAACAGCTCAAAGCTGATGAGCAGCGATGTAATCGGACAGTTGGTGACACCACAGAACAGTGAAATCATACCGACAGCTGCACACAGCGATGGCTCAAAGCCTGTCAGGTTGCCGAACAGGCATCCAAAGGTTGCACCTATGAAAAAGGATGGTACAATCTCGCCGCCCTTAAAGCCTGCGCCAAGAGTTAGTGCGGTGAAGATGATTTTTAGCAGAAATGCTTCAGGTCTGACAGAACCGTCTATACTGCTTTGGATGACACTCATTCCTGTGCCGTTGTAGGTCTGGTTTCCTACAAGCATAGTTGCTATGATGACAAAGCAGCCACCAATGAATACTCTTGTATATTTGTTTGGCAGATATTTTTTGTACAGCGCCTCACCTGAGTGAAGAACCACACAAAAGAGTATGCTTACGAGCGCGCATAGTATTGCAAGCGCAGATATTTTTACTGAGTTTAAAATAGTAAAATCCGGTATGTTTTCAATAGCAAAAAATTCATTTGTAACATTGAAGTATGATGCGATACCGTGAGCGATGAGGGAGCTTATCACACATGGAACGAGTGCTATATAATACATGACACCGACGCTTATCATCTCCATGGAGAAAATAGCGGCTGCCATCGGAGTGCCAAACAGTGCACTGAATGCAGCGCTCATGCCACACATAATCATGACATGCTTGTCCTTTTCATCAAATCTAAATACCCTGCCTATAGAGCTTCCGATGCTGCCTCCCATCTGCAGAGCAGCACCCTCACGGCCGGCAGAGCCACCGAACAGGTGAGTGATAAGTGTGGATACAAATATAAGCGGGGCCATTTTAAAGGGCACCTTGTCGCCTGAATGGATAGCTGATATTACCAGATTGGTTCCGGTGTCGTTATCGTCTTTACACAGATGATAGAGTCCTACAATGGCAAGTCCGCCGATTGGCAGAAAGTAAATGAGCCAAGGGTATTTCATTCTGAAATCGGTTACGACCGACAGGGCAAAATAAAAGGCGGTGCCGCAGCTTCCTGCGACTATGCCGACAACGATAGAAAAGATTACCCATTTAATGGATGTTATAAGACGTTTCGTATTATGCTTTACCTTATGCACAATCAATTGCCTGGTTGTTTCATTCATTATGTTACACCTCTTTTAAACTTTTTATTAATTTGATATTAACATTAACTAATTTAATTTACAAGTTGCACTTTATGATGTTATAATAACTAAATAAAGCGAAAATATCATATGATTTCATATGTATATTATATATTATTTTAAAATACAGGATCACGCAGCCAAACAATGCGTATACAACAAAAGGGAGGAAAAATAACATGAGAACTAGCGGTGTATTAATGCCAATCTCATCACTGCCATCACAGTATGGTATTGGAACTATGGGAAAGGAGGCGAGACGTTTTGTCGATTTCCTTGAGAAGGGAGGTCAGACATACTGGCAGATTCTTCCAATCTGTCCTACCAGCTATGGAGATTCTCCATACCAGTCATTTTCAAGCTTCGCAGGCAATCCTTATTTTATCGATCTGGAGCTTTTATGCAAGGACAAGCTTCTGACAAAGAAGGAGTGCGAGTCATATAAGTGGGGCAAAAAGCCACAGTATGTAGACTATGGCATTATGTATGTCAATAGATATGCTCTTTTAAGAAAGGCATATGAGCGTTTTTCAAAGAAAACACCGGCTGACTATGAAGCATTCTGCAGTAAAGAGGCAGAGTGGCTTGATGAGTACACACTCTTTATGGCATTAAAGGATGCCAATGGCGGAGTGGCATGGAGCGAGTGGGATGATGCTCTCAAGTTTAGAAAACCTGAGGCTATGGAAGAAGCAAAGGAGAAGTATGCTGATGATATTGCCTTCTACAAGATGCTCCAGTATCTCTTCTTCAAGCAGTGGACTGCTTTAAAGGCATATGCTAATGAAAAGGGCATAAGAATTATCGGAGATGTACCTATTTATGTTGCCATGGATTCAGCAGATGTATGGGCTAATCCTACACAGTTCTATCTCGATAAAGACTTAAATCCAATCGAGGTGGCAGGATGTCCTCCTGATGCTTTCTCAGCTGACGGACAGCTCTGGGGTAATCCTCTTTTCAGATGGGATGTTATGAAGAAGGACAGCTACAGCTGGTGGACAAAGCGTATCAGTGCTATGGCAAAGCTTTATGATATCGTGCGAATCGATCATTTCAGAGGTTTTGATTCATTCTATGCTATTCCTGCAAAGGATGATACAGCAAAGAACGGTGTATGGAAAGATGGACCTGGCATGGATTTATTCAACGTGCTTGAGAAGAAGCTTGGCAAGCTTCCTATCATCGTGGAGGACCTCGGCTTCCTCACACCTTCCGTAAAGAAGCTTTTAAAGGATTCAGGCTTCCCTGGCATGAAGGTTATCCAGTTTGCCTTCGATTCAAGAGAAGATAGCGATTATCTGCCACATAACTATCCGCAGCACTGTGTTGTATACACAGGTACCCATGACAATGACACAGTTATGGGCTGGATGAAGACAGCTCCAAAGGATTGCGTAAGGTTTGCAAAGGATTACTTAAACCTCACAAAGGAGGAGGGCTACAACTGGGGCATGATGCGTGCGGCATGGTCATCAGTTGCCGATATGGCTATTGTTCCTATGCAGGATCTGCTTGGACTTGATTCAAAGGCTCGTATCAACATTCCTTCAACTACCGGTGGCAACTGGCAGTGGAGAGCTACTCCTGAGCAGATAGACAATAAGCTTGCAAAGAAGCTCCACAAGTGTATGCAGATGTACGCACGTCTGCGCGAGGAGCCTGAGGAGGCTTCTGACAAATCAGATGCTAAAGAAACAGCTGATACTTCTACAAGCAAGACAGCAGGATGTGAGAAAAAGGCTGCTAAGTAGTTTGGTTTAAAATACTATATGTTATTACAAAAGACCACAGGTTATCTGTTTTGAAGCCTGTGGCCTTTTTATGTGTAATAATTCAAAGAGTAGGTGAATACACTTTGATTATAGAATAAAGTGTATGGAGGAAGCTTTTATGGGCAGTAATATGGACAGTAAAGAGTTTGATTTATATAAAGATATCAGATGCCGCACAAACGGCGAGATTTACATAGGTGTCGTCGGTCCTGTGCGCACAGGCAAGTCCACATTTATAAAGCATTTCATGGAGCTTTGTGTAATTCCGAAGATGGACAATGAGTATGCTAAAAAGCGTGCAGTCGATGAACTGCCGCAATCAGGCAAAGGAAAGACTATTATGACGACTGAACCGAAATTTATTCCACAGGATGCGGTTACTATCAGTCTGGATGATGGCAGCGCTGTGAAGGTACGCCTTGTGGACTGTGTGGGCTTTACAGTGGGGGATGCTGTCGGTTATCTCGAGGAGGACGGCGAGCGTATGGTCAAAACACCGTGGTTCGACGAGGATATACCTTTTGAGGAGGCTGCAGTTGTAGGTACAAAAAAGGTAATAGAGGAGCATTCGACAGTGGCTGTGCTTGTAACCACTGACGGCAGCATAGGCGATATAAAAAGACAGAGCTATGAGGCAGCAGAAAGAGAAACAGTCATGCAGCTTGAGGCTTCAGGAAAGCCATTTGTAATTGTGGTAAATACTACAAAGCCTTTTGCGGCAGAAACAAGACTTTTATGCGAGTCACTTAGCAGAGAGTATAAAGCGGCTGCTATTCCTATAGACTGTGAAAAACTTTGCATGGGACAGATTACAGATATCATGGAAAAGCTCTTATATGAATTTGCAGTCACGAGAGTGGACTATGATATACCGAAATGGGTGCAGCTTCTGCCTTATGACAATTATGTAAAGCAGGCCGTAATTACATATGCAAAGACTTTTCTTGCAAGGGCTTCAAAGCTGAAGGATGTCGCACTGATGAGCACTGATATGCCTGAATCGGATGGGGATATATTAAAAGAGGTATCTCTTGCCGGGATGGGGCTGTCTGATGGTGTGGTAAAGGTCAAAATTGAGATTGCAGAGAAGTACTACTACGAGAATATTTCCGCGCTGTGCGGTGTGACTGTTTCTGGGGAAAAGGAGCTGATTTCCCTGATTCTTTCACTCACTGAGGAAAAGAATGAATACGAAAAGATTAAGGATGCTTTTTCATCGGTGCAGCAGAAGGGTTACGGTGTTGTGATGCCACAGTTGTCTGATATCAGAATGGAGGAACCGGTGCTTATAGCCCATGGAAATAAGTTTGGCGTAAAAATGAAGGCTATTTCACCGTCAATACATATGATAAGGGCTAATATCGAGACCGAGATAGCACCGATAGTCGGAAGCAGGGAACAGGCAGAGGATCTGATAGATTACATCAAAAATGGTGAAAACAGTGACAGTGGAGTCTGGAAGACCAATATTTTTGGAAAGTCTGTCGGTGAGCTTATGGAGGACGGAATAAGAAGCAAAATAATGCAGATGGATGATGAATGCCAGATAAAGCTTCAGGAAACCATGCAAAAGATTGTGAATGACTCAAATGGCGGCATGATTTGTATAATTATATAATGATATGAGGGTCAAAAGGTATTTTGACCCTTTAATCATATAATTATTGATTGGTAATTAGAGTAAAATCACTATATTTTACGAAATATAAGTTGACTATATAGCATAAAGATAGCATAATGATACATAAAGACTGATTTCTTTGCGGAAAGAGAGAAAAAAAGCGAAAGAGAGTAGGTTACATGCAGATAATTTTTATACATCACAGTTGTTTTCTTGTGGAACTGGATGACAAGGTGCTTATATTTGATTATTTTGATGGAGACAAGGTTCAGGGTATGCATTTTACCGGAAAGCTGCCATCTTATGAGCCGGATACAAAAATTTATATGTTTGCAAGTCACAGCCACAAGGATCATTATGATATGGATATTTTGCGTCTGACTGACAAATATCCGAATATACATTATGTTTTTTCAAAGGATATCCGTATCAGTCCGCATTTTTTATCAAAGCATGGCATTGATCCCGCTGTCAGGGACAAGGTGACATTTGTTTCACCTGACAATACATATCATGTGGATGATCTGGACATAATGACACTTAGATCCACCGATGCCGGGGTGGCATTTTATGTTGCCTCAAACGGTGTGAGCCTGTTTCATGCCGGTGATTTAAACGACTGGGAGTGGGATGGTGCAGGAGACCTGATAAACGGCAGAGTGCGCAGAGCCTTCAGGCATGAGATAAAAAAGCTTTCGGAAAAACCAATAAACGTGGCATTTTTCCCGATGGATCCAAAGCTTATGGAATATCAGTTCAAGGGCTTTGATTTCTTTTTACAAAACACCTCGGCAGAGTTTGTGTTTCCTATGCACATGTGGCAGGACTACAGCGGTATTAATGAATACAAAAAGAGGCTGAGCAATAAGGAAATGGCTGACAGGGTGATTGAGATTGAACGTGAAAATCAGACGTTCGCTTTTGGAGAGAACTATTGAATTATTTCACAAATTCATTTATAATAAATTAGTTCAATAAATTTAGGAGGGTAATTATGGGGGACTTTTTCATGTGCGTAGCACAATATGTTATTATTATGATTGTTTTGGCGGCCATAGGCTTTTGCGGGGCACTGATTGGGGTAAAGCTTCGTAAAATGAAGGACGCAAAGACAAAAGAATAGGAGATTCAAGTAATGAAGAAGAGTTATGGCGTTAACGAATTACGTCGTATGTACCTTGAGTTCTTTGAGAGCAAGGGACATCTCGCAATGAAGAGTTTTTCACTGGTGCCTCACAATGACAACAGTCTGCTTCTTATCAATGCAGGTATGGCACCGCTTAAACCATATTTTACAGGACAGGAGGTTCCGCCAAGACGTCGTGTGACTACATGCCAGAAGTGTGTCAGAACAGGTGATATCGAGAATGTAGGTAAGACAGCTCGTCATCTTACATTTTTTGAGATGCTCGGAAACTTCTCGTTTGGAGATTATTTCAAGCATGAAGCAATCGCATGGTCATGGGAGTTTTTGACAGAGGTGCTCGGTCTTGAAAAGGACAGGCTTTATCCTTCCATCTACGGTGAGGATGATGAGGCATTTGATATCTGGACTAAGGAAGTAGGAGTGCCGGCAGATCGTATTACACGTTTCTACAGAGATCCAAAGACTGGTGAGTGTGACAACTTCTGGGAGCATGGCGCAGGTCCTTGCGGTCCTTGCTCTGAGATTTACTACGACCGCGGTGAGAAGTACGGCTGTGGCAAGCCTGATTGTAAGGTAGGCTGTGACTGTGACCGTTTCATGGAGGTGTGGAACAACGTATTCACACAGTTTAACGGTGACGGACACGGTGGATACACTGAGCTTGAGCACAAGAACATTGATACAGGTATGGGACTTGAGCGTCTTGCTGTTGTAATGCAGGATGTTGATTCGGTATTCGATATTGATACCATGAAGGCTATCCGTGACAAGGTCTGCGAGCTTTCAGGCAAGAAATATCATGTCGATGAGATGGACGATGTTTCTATCCGTCTTATCACAGATCATATCCGTTCGTCTACATTCCTTATCTCTGACGGAGTTATGCCATCTAACGAGGGCAGGGGCTATGTGCTTCGCCGTATCATCAGACGTGCCGCTATGCATGGACGTACACTTGGCATACAGGGTGCATTCCTTGGCAAAATCGCGCAGGTTGTCATTGATGAGAGTAAGGATGGCTATCCGGAGCTTGAGGAGAGAAAGGATTTCATCCTTAAGGTGCTCACTCAGGAAGAGGAGAAGTTCGCGAAGACTATCGACCAGGGACTTGGTATCCTCGCAGATATGGAAGAGCATATGAAGGCTGACGGAGTCAAGGTGCTTTCAGGAGAGGATGCATTCAAGCTTTACGATACATACGGCTTCCCTGTAGACCTCACTGCAGAGATTCTCGAGGAGAAAGGATTCACATATGATGAGGCTGGCTTTGAGAGTTGTATGGAGGCTCAGAGACAGAAGGCAAGAGGAGCCCGCAAGGAAACAAACTATATGGGTGCTGATGCCAATGTTTACAATGATATAGATTCTGAAATTACTACAGAGTTCACAGGCTATGACAAGCTTACTGACACAGCTGAGATTGCTTTCCTTACCACGTCTGATGATGTAGTCGAGGCTCTTTCAGATGGTGATAAGGGCTCTGTAATCGTGCCAAACACACCTTTCTATGCCACAATGGGTGGTCAGCAGGGTGACAAGGGTATCATAAAGACTGAGAGCGGTACATTTGTTGTCGAGGATACAGTAAAGGTAGTTGGCAACAGATATGCACATGTAGGATATGTGTCAGAGGGTATGATCCGCACAGGCGAGAAGGCTACACTTTCTGTTGATACAAAAACAAGAACAAACACATGCAGAAATCACTCTGCCACTCATCTGCTTCAGAAGGCACTGCGTGAGGTACTCGGCACACATGTAGAGCAGGCAGGTTCTTACCAGGATGCTGAGAGAACACGTTTTGATTTCTCTCATTTTTCTGCTATGACTGCTGAGGAACTTAAAAGGGTTGAGGATATCGTAAACGAGAAAATCAACGAAGCTATTGAAGTTCGCACAGATATCATGACTGTCGATGAGGCTAAAAAGACAGGTGCCATGGCTCTCTTCGGCGAGAAATACGGTGAAAAGGTACGTGTCGTATCAATGGGCGATTTTTCTAAGGAATTCTGCGGTGGTACACATGTAAAGAATACATCTGATATCAAGGTATTCAAGATTCTTTCAGAGAGCGGTGTAGCTGCTGGCGTAAGACGTATCGAGGCTATCACAGGCGACAATGTATTCGCTTACTACAGCAATATGGAGAAAGAGCTTGAGGAGGCTGCTAAGGTTGTTAAATCAACTCCTGCCAACCTCAAAGATAGACTTGAGCACCTGATGGCTGAGATGAAGGCACTTCAGAGTGAGAATGAGTCTCTTAAGAGTAAGGCAGCAAAGGATGCACTCGGCGATGTTATGGATCAGGTAGTTGATGTAAACGGCATCAAGCTTCTTGCAACAAGTGTTGACGGCGTTGATATGAACGGACTGCGTGATCTTGGAGATTCCCTCAAGGAAAAGCTTGGCGAGGGAGTTATCGTGCTTGCTTCTTCAAATGAAGGCAAGGTAAATCTTGTTGCCATGGCAACAGATGCTGCCATAAAGAGCGGTGCACATGCAGGAAACTTAATCAAGGCAATCGCCTCAAAGGTAGGCGGTGGCGGCGGTGGACGCCCTAACATGGCTCAGGCCGGTGGAAAGAACCCGGCAGGTATTCCTGATGCTATTGCTTCAGTAAAGGATGCACTTTCAGGTATGATTAAGTAACAAAAATGCATATATAGTGCTTTAAAATGCATATTTAAAAAAATGGGTCTAAATTTGTTAAAAAAATATCCGGATTTATCTTGACAAATCCGGATATTTTGATAAAATACATGTTAGTGCAATTAAGTATAGATACCTAACAGTTGATGCACAATACACAACTGGAGGGAGGTTAGGTTTTAGGTTATGTCTAGTGTAATAGTTAAAGAAAACGAGACTTTAGATAGCGCATTACGCAGATTCAAGAGAAACTGTGCAAAAGCAGGCATCCAGCAGGAGATCCGTAAGCGCGAGCATTACGAGAAACCAAGCGTAAAGCGTAAGAAGAAATCTGAAGCAGCTAGAAAAAGAAAATACAATTAATGTATTAGAGAGGACTACCGCGTGCGGTAGTTCTTTTGTTATGTGTTAACATAATTTAATAATAAAAATTTAATTTGCATATTTGTATTATTGCTAGTAAAATAGGACTTAGTGAAAAGAAAAGGAGTGAATTACAATGACAAAAATTGACATTATTTCAGGTTTCCTTGGAGCTGGAAAGACTACATTTATCAAGAAAATGATAGATGAGGCTTTTAAGGGTGAGCAGATAGTTCTCATAGAGAATGAGTTCGGTGAGGTTGGTATAGACGGTGGCTTTTTAAAGGATGCCGGCATTCAGATTACTGAGATGAACTCAGGCTGTATCTGCTGTTCACTGGTTGGTGATTTTGGTAAGAACTTAAATGAGGTTATTACTAAGTATCATCCGGACCGTATCTTAATCGAGCCTTCCGGCGTAGGCAAATTATCAGATGTCATGAAATCAGTTATAGATATCGAAAAAGAGCAGCCGGTCAAGCTCAATGCACTTGTTACAGTCGTAAATGCGCTTAAGGCAAGCAAGCAGATGAAGGCCTTTGGTGAGTTCTTCAACAATCAGATAGAGTATGCCACAACAGTTATCTTAAGCCGCAGCCAGAATGCTACACCTGAGCAGCTTGAGTTTTGCGTAAAGCAGATTCAGGCTTTAAATCCAAAGGCTTCGGTTATCACTACTGATTGGGATGCTATTAAAGGAGAGCAGATTCTTAAGACTATGGAAGGTCAGGACAATCTCGAGATGAAGGTGCTTGCTGAGGCACGTCATGCACAGGATGAGGCAGAGCATCATCATCACCATGACCATGATGAGCATGAGCATCACCACGACCATGATGAGCATGAACATCACCACGACCATGATGAGCATGAGCACCATCACGACCACGATGATCACGAGCATCACCACGACCATGACGAGCACGAGCATCATCACGAGCATGGCGAGGGCTGCACCTGTGGCTGTCATGACCATGATCATGAGCACGGACATCATCATGCTGATGATGTATTTACAAGCTGGGGCAAGGAGACACCTCACAAGTTTGAGCGCGCTAAGCTCGAAGAAATCCTTAAGCAGTTTGTGGAAGATGACAAGATTCTTCGTTCAAAGGGCATGGTAGAGGGCACAGACGGCAAGTGGATTTACTTTGATATGGTTCCGGGCGAGTACGAGATTCGTGATGGCGAGCCTGACTATACAGGACGTATAGTTGTTATCGGAACAGATATCCACGAGCATGAGCTTGAAGAGCTTTTCGGACTTGCTTAAATGTATTTAATATAGTTACACAATAATCAGAAAGGAACTAACAAAATGGCTGAAGAGATTCCAGTATATTTATTTACCGGATTCATGGACAGTGGCAAGACTTCACTGATTAAGGATACCATTTTCGAGAATGATTTCGCTAATGGCTCAAAGGGGCTTATCATTATGTGCGAGGATGGTGATGTGGAGTATGATATGGATAAGCTAAAGGCTGCCAATATCCAGGTTGCAGAGATCGACTCGGAGGATGAGTTTACAGCTGCAAAGCTGAATGAGCTCAACATGCAGTATTTGCCTGAACAGGTGTTTATCGAGTACAACGGCACATGGGGCATTGATAAAATAATAGAGGCCGAGCTGCCAAAGGGCTGGGTTATCGTGCAGTCGCTCGCCACAGTTGATTCCACTACATTTGACCTTTATATGAACAATATGCGCGCGATGATGCAGGAACAGGTATTTGCGAGTGATGTTGTCATATTTAACAGGACGGACGATGATACAGACAGAGGACATCTAAGGCGTACCATAAAGAATATCAACCGCAAAGCCCAGATAGTCTACGAACGCAAGGACGGTACTATTGATGAGCGTCCGGAGGAACTGCCGTTTGATATAAATCAGGATGTGATTGAGCTTTCAGATGCAGATTATGCCATCTGGTATATGGATGCCATGGAGAATTACAAGAAGTACGACGGCAAGATTGTCAAATTTCTTGCCCTTGTATACAATCCTGATAAGCTTAGAAAGGGTGTTATGGTACCGGGCAGGTTTGCGATGACCTGCTGTATAGAGGACGTGACATTTATAGGCTTTAAGTGCAAGTATGAGGATGAGAGCAGTATTCCTCACAAATCGTGGATTACCATCACCGCAAGGGTGCATGTGGAGTTTGCAAGAGAGTACAAGGGAAAGGGACCGGTGCTTTATCCGGTTTCCATCGAGCCTGCCGAGAAACCGCAGGATGAGCTTGTATACTTCTCATAAAAGCTGATAAATACAGGAACCGGTTCATTTTTTGCATGAATTGGTTCCTGTTTTATTATTATTCACAAGTAACTATTCAAAACCACTGAGAGCTATCTTGATTACATATTAAATAATATGATTTTATAAAGTACCGGACGGATATCAAAAGATAACACAATTTCATAAGCATATAACATATTTTTATGGAATATCTAAAGAAATATATTGAAAAATTATATCATTTCATTTAAAATTAAAAAAGTATGAAATAATTGAGTATCAGATTACATATGTAATGGGATAAGATTTAACTAGGAGGAAGACTATGTATCCAATAGTTCGAAAAGAAAAATTGGCTGACAATATTATCCTTATGGATATAAAGGCACCACGAGTTGCAAAAGAGTGTCTGCCTGGTCAGTTTATCATCGCAAAGACAGATGAGGTAGGAGAGAGAATCCCACTTACCATCTGTGATTATGACAGGGAAAAAGAGACCGTTACTATCGTAGTACAGACTATCGGTGCAGGAACAGAGAGAATGATGGCTCTTAATGAGGGAGATTCATTAGAGGATTTCGTCGGACCACTCGGCTGCCCATCAGAGCTTTGTCAGGAGGATAACCTCGAGGAGACAAAGAAAAAGCACATCGTATTTATCGCAGGAGGTCTTGGTACAGCTCCTGTATATCCACAGGTTAAGTGGCTTAAAGAGCATGGTGTGGATGCTGATGTCATCATGGGCTTTAGAAATAAGGACATCCTTTTCTTTGAGGATGAGATGAAAGCTGTTGCAAAGAATCTCTATGTTTGTACAGATGATGGCTCATACGGCTTCCACGGCAACGGCAGCCAGCAGCTTCAGGCACTTGTTGATGCCGGCAATACATATGACTGCTGTGTAGCTATCGGACCTATGATTATGATGAAATTCACATGTCTGCTCACAAAGAAGCTTGAGATTCCTACAATTGTTTCAATGAACCCAATCATGGTTGATGGAACAGGTATGTGTGGTGCATGCCGTCTGATCGTGGATGGAAAGGTTAAGTTCGCATGTGTTGACGGACCTGAGTTCGACGGACATCTTGTTGATTTCGATCAGGCTATGAAGAGACAGCAGCAATATAAGACTGAGGAAGGCAGAGCTAAGCTTGCCTATGAAGAGGGCGCAACACATCACGGTGGCTGCGGAAACTGCGGAGGTGACAAATAATGGAAGTCGATGTATTAAAGAGAGTACCTGTCAGAGAGCAGGATCCAAAGGTTCGTGCCACAAACTTCGAAGAGGTTTGCTACGGCTACAATAAAGAAGAGGCAATGGCAGAGGCAAGCAGATGCTTAAACTGTAAAAATGCACAGTGTATGAAGGGCTGCCCTGTTTCTATCAATATTCCTGCATTTGTTGAGCAGGTTAAAAATGGTGATTTCACAAAGGCTTATGAGATTATTTCAGAGTCATCAGCACTTCCTGCTGTATGTGGACGTGTATGCCCACAGGAGAGCCAGTGTGAGGGCAAGTGTATCAGAGGCTTCAAGGGCGATCCTGTCTCAATCGGAAAGCTCGAGAGATTTGTTGCTGATACAGCCAGAGAGAATGGCATCAAGCCAAAGACAGCCGCAGAGAAAAACGGCAAAAAGGTTGCTGTTATCGGTTCAGGTCCTGCAGGACTTACATGTGCCGGAGACCTTGCAAAGCTTGGCTATGATGTAACTATTTTTGAGGCACTTCACGCTGCCGGCGGAGTATTAAGCTACGGAATACCGGAGTTTCGTCTTCCAAAGGACAAGGTTGTTGCGGCAGAAGTAGAGAATGTCAAGGCACTTGGTGTTAAAATCGAGACAAATGTAGTTATCGGAAAGTCGGTTAAGATTGACGAACTTATGGAGGAAGAAGGCTTTGAGGCTGTATTTATCGGTTCGGGAGCAGGACTTCCAAGATTTATGGGAATCCCTGGAGAGCAGGCCAACGGTGTATTTTCTGCTAATGAGTTCCTTACAAGAAATAACCTCATGAAAGCTTTTAAAGAAGGTTATGAGACTCCTATCTCAAAAGGTAAAAAGGTTGTAGTTGTAGGTGGTGGAAACGTAGCAATGGACGCAGCCAGAACAGCTCTTCGTCTCGGTGCTGAGACACACATTGTATACAGACGTAGTGAGGCAGAGCTTCCTGCACGTAAAGAGGAAGTACATCATGCCAAGGAAGAGGGAGTTATCTTTGATCTCCTTGAGAACCCTACAGAGATTCTTGTTGATGAGAATGGCTGGGTTAAGGGTGTTAAGCTTATCAAGATGGAGCTTGGAGAGCCTGATGCATCAGGACGTAGAAGTCCTGTTGAGATTGCCGGATCTGAGTATGAGATGGAGTGCGATACAGTGATCATGTCACTTGGTACATCGCCAAATCCACTTATTTCCTCTACAACAATAGGTCTCGATACAAATAAGAGAAAGTGTATTGTAGCTACTGAGGATACAGGTGCAACCTCAAAAGAGGGTGTATTTGCAGGTGGAGATGCCGTAACAGGTGCTGCAACGGTTATTCTTGCCATGGGTGCGGGAAAAGCTGCAGCAAGGGGTATTGACGAGTTCTTATCTGCAAAATAATATAGAGCTTAAAGCATTATTTATGATGCTTCATACAAAAAAGCTTCCGGAAGGATTTAATTCTTTCCGGAAGCTTTTTTGTTATACGTTTAGAGGATACTTTAGCCACCTGTTTATAAAATTTATATACTAAGTTATATGTTATGTTTATATAAAGGCATTTAGCATCATTGTGTAAGGCAATTAATAAGCCTTGTATTATCCTCTGGCTTCATTATACAAAATCGTATGAACCGCTCCTCAAGCCCGGGGAAGGTAGAGCAGTCCCTTATCATCATGCCCTGCCTTATGGCGCGCTCAAATAGCATATGTGCATCCACGCCTTCATCAAGTATCTTAAGCAGATAGAAGTTGCTGTAGGATGGATAAAGCTTGAATTTGTGTGATTCTTCAATCAATTGCCTGCATCTGGTTTTCTCCGAAAGTATCAAGCTTCTTGTTTTATCTATATATTCTTCATCCAAAAACATGGTTTCGCCTGCAACAACGGCGAGAGAGTTAATCATCCACGGATTTTTGTTTGTGTTTATGTCTGTAAGAATTTGTGAATTTGATGTGATAGCATAGCCCAGACGAAGTCCCGGAGTGGCAAAAAACTTGGATGTGCCGCGTAATATAATCACATTGTCAAACAATTCAGTCAGAGGTATTGCTGAAAGCTCATCAACATCCGGCACAAACTCTATATATGTCTCGTCTATCATCACATAAGTATTTGTCTCTTTACAATGGGTTAAAATTGTTTTGAGCTTATCCGGTGTGATAAGACTGCCGGTCGGATTGTTGGGATTACAGATGATGACAAGGTCGGTATCAGCTGTGATTGCAGAGATGAATTCATCCGAATTAATCTTAAAATCATCCTTTTCCTTAAGAAAATAGTAGGAGATATCACTGCCGTTTATCCTTAGGTCGCGCTCGTACTCAGAGTAAGTCGGACCAAGTAGAAGTGTCTTTTTAGGGGCTGTAATCTGAATGAAAAGTGAGATGAGCTCCGTGCATCCGTTCCCGACTGTTATGTGATTGTAATCGCACTTGCAGTAGCTGCCGATAGCCTTTCTGAGAGAAGTATACTCCCTGTCCGGGTATTTTGTGATTGCATCAATGCGCTCAGACAGTGCCGTCTTTAGTTTACCGGATTCACCGAGTGGGTTGACATTTGCTGCAAAGCTCACAATATTTTCTTTCTTTATACCGTATATTTTTTCTATTTTTTCAAGGTCACTGCCGTGAAAATGCTCCTTTTGTTCTATCATTAGCTGTAATTTCCTTTCTATTTGCATTGCAACAGCATTGCAAATCGTATATAATTTACATTATATGATTAAAGGGTCAAAAGGTATCATCGATGCATGCTTGCATGCAATTCGATGTATACCTTAGTGACCCGCACTACACCGAGAAAGTAGCAATTTGCTGCGGGGACGCAGGAAATTAGCGGATTTCGAGGTGTAGTCAGATTACGGGAATGCGTAGCATGTAGTAATCTGATTAATCATAAATGAGGGGCAAAATACCTTTTGACCCTCATATCATTATATAATAAGTGTATAAAAAATCAACATTTAACGTAAACGGGGTAACAATTGTGCGAGCACGTATAGGGCAGATAGCTGCCGGCAGATTTAATGGCACGAAACCGATTTTGGCGTTTTCAGAGGAGACAATAGACCTTTCGGTCATTGAGGGAAGAAGCGAAGCGGGAAGCTTTGTAATAAAAAGTACGAATCAGATAAAAATCTGTGGCATAGTTTATTCGACTAATCCTAGGATGGAGTGTCTGAATCCGCACTTCGAGGGCGAGAAAGTCAGGATTCGTTATCAATTTAACAGTAAGGGTCTCACGGAGGGCGATGCCTGCGAGGGTAAATTTGTGATTGTATGCAATCAGATAGAGTACAGTCTTTCTTTTTGTGCAAGAATCACAAGGCTCTATGCGGAAGCATCCACCGGAGCTGTAAAGAGCCTTGATGATTTTACAAGGCTTGCGGCATCTAATTGGGATGAGGCTTATCATCTGTTTTATAATCGCAATTTCTTAAACACAATTCCTTATGACAATGTATATGAGAGGCTGACCTATGAGGGCTTTGCCTGCGCCAGACCATCCGGTCAGAATATGGAGGAGTTTCTGATTGGCGTAAACAAAAAAAAGCCTGTTTCCATTAGTGTAGACAAGTCAGAGGAGATTTTTATGGCTTCTAAAGAGCCACAGAGTGGATGCTTTACCATAACAAAGGATAACTGGGGCTATACCGAGATACGCCTGCGCACGGATTGTGAATTCATAAAGCTGTCTAAGCCTGTTTTAACGCATGATGATTTTATAGGTAAAACCTATCTGTATGAGTATATCATCGATGCATCTGCAATGCATGCCGGACGTAATTTTGGCCGTATATATATTGATGGTGTATATCAGAGCTTTACAATAGATATCACGGCCGGTGTAAGAGACGATGATGACAGCATAAGTGGTATAGCTGTGACAAAGGACATAAAGGAATGCATGGTCGGAATCATGGAGCTTTATACCAGCTTCAGGCTGAAGCGGATAGTGACTGGGGTATGGGCAAACGAGACTATAAGCATATTAAACCACCTGCATGCACTCATGCCGGATGAGCATATGTATGAGCTGATGAAGGCTCAGGCATTTATTATCAACAGGCAAAGGCAGGAAGCCAAGTGGATTCTTGATGATTTCAAGCACAGTAATCCTGATAAGAAAGCTCCAATCTGGGGCTATTATCTGTATCTGATGACGCTGTTAGAGAGAGAACCCTCATACATTGACAATATGACACACGAAGTGGAGTTGATTTTTTATGAAAATCCTGACTCTGTGCTTTTGTTCTGGGTACTTTTATTTTTGAGGAATCAGTATTTTGATGACAATGCCGGTAAGCTTAAAGATATAAAATACTGGGTACTGCGAGGCTGTTCGTCTCCGTATTTGTATATTGAAGCTTATTATCTCATATCACAGGATCCTTATCTAATAAAGGAGCTGTCGGTATTTGAGCTTCGCATCCTAAGCTGGGCCGTAAAGAAAAAGGCTCTGACAAAGGAGCTTGCCGGAGCAATTTTTGAGACGGTTGATCTGGCAGGCGGGTTCGATAACAGGGTATATGAGCTTCTTACAGCAGCCTATGAGATATGTCCGGAGGCAGAGTATGTTGGCATCATATGCAGCTACCTGATTAAGGGACACAAAAATGATACCTGTTTTCATAAATGGTTTGAGCTGGGTATCGAGAATAAGCTGCGTCTGACAGGCTTGTATGAGTCGTATCTCATTACTATGGATGACAGGCAGATTTCCCCTGTGCCAAAGATTATCCAGATGTATTTCAGCTATGATAATAAGCTGCCATACCGAAAGCTTGCAGTGCTTTACAATAATATAATTGCTGCCAAGGAAACAGAGCCTGAGGTCTACCACAAGTACAGGAAAGCTATGGGCAGGTTTGCTATGGACCAGGCACAGCTTAGGCATATTGATGACAATCTGGCTGTTTTATACGAGGATATGCTTGAGTTGGGATTTATCAATGAAGAGCTATCGGCAGCTTTTTCAGATATTATATATACTCACAAGCTTATTGTATTTGATAAGCGCATAGTGAGAGCCATCATATATCAGAATGAAATTAAGGAGCCTCAGATAGTTCCGGTTACAGACCAGTGTGCTTATTTTGAACTGTTTTCAAACGACTATGTTATACTTTTTGAGGACTCAAGGGGCTATAGATATGTTAAAAGTATCTCTTACAGACTGCAGAGGCTGATGGATGCCGAGAAATACCTTGACAGGTGTATAAGCCTCTCGCCAGACAGACCACAGTATATAGTGTCACATTTTAGGAATGTAAGGGATTATTCTGATTTTACAAAGGGTGATTTGAAGCTGTTTAAACCTGTATTTTATAGTGAATCTTTTTCTGATTCCTACAAAGCTGTTATGGGATACAGAATTTTAAAATATTGTCAGCTTCACGATTATGAGGATTACGTCAGGCCGTTTCTGCAAAGCATTGATTTTGATATTCTGCAAAAGGATGCAAGAAAATATCTTATTGACATGCTTGTATCAAACCGCCTCTATGAAAAGGCATATGATATGGCCATGGAGTATGGAATAGACATGCTTGCTGCCGCATCGCAGGTTGTTTTGTGTGAGAATGCGCTTAAGGTGCAGCATGTAGATGATGATTTTATGGTGCAGCTTGCCATATCTGCCTTTAAAACAGGCAAATACAGTGACCTGGTGCTTAAATACCTGTGTGAAAACTATACAGGGCCTACAGACGAGCTGATTAATCTGTGGCATGCCGCTGACAAGTTTTCAATATCTTCCATGAAGCTTGATGAGCGTATTCTCGAACAGGGTATTTATACGCAGATTGAGCCTGAAAAGATATCGGATATCTTTCTGGAATACTATAAAAGAGCCGGAAATGATAAGCTGATTTTAGCTTATATATCTCTTGTGGCACATGGATATCTGCATAGTGGCATGTGCAAGGCTGATTTTATTTTTGATATTATCGAAAAGCGATTTATTGGAAACAGAACATTAAATGATGCCTGCCAGTTAGCCCTATTGAAGCATTTTGCTAAGAAAACGGATATCACTCAGGCTGAGCTTGAGATTGAAGATACATTGCTTAAATATTATATATATAACAATATGTATTTTGATTTTTTTGCGAGGCTTGATTACAGACTGCTGAAGAAGTATTTCATCTATGACAAGGCATTTTTACAGTATGAGAGTACTCCGGGGGCTCATGTTGTGCTGCATTACAGCCGAGACGAGGATGGCGAAGAGTTTAATTCAGAGGATATGGTTGAGATATACGACGGCATATACGTAAAGACCTTCGTCATATTTTTCGGTGAGCTGATCAGGTATTATATTACTGAGGAGCATGACAACAGCATAGAGGTGAAGGAGAGCAATCGTCTTACATGCAACAATATACCGGGTGACAATGATCACAGCCGCTATGATCTGATTAATGAGATGATAATTTCAGATACACTGTCTGATGAGACAACCTTAAAGAGCAATATAGACGAATATAAAAGGCTGGATGCTGCGACTAAGCAGCTGTTTAAGCTGATTTAAGAGGATTTATAATGGGACATAATGGCAATTCATACTATATAGGCATAGACTTAAATGACAGCTATGCTATGGTTAGTTTTTTTCAACAGAATATGAAAGAGCCGGAGACTGTCAGCACTGTTGCGGGCAGTGAGGAGTTTCAGATTCCTCTTGTACTTGCACGCCGTAAGAGCATTGGCAAATGGTATTATGGAGATGAGGCAAGAAGACTCTCTAAAAGCGGTGAGATGGTGTGTATTGACCAGCTGCTTAAGAGAGCACTGAATAGTGAAAAAATAGTCATTGATGATGATTCATTTATGGCAGAGGAGCTTTTGGCCTTGTTTCTTAAAAAGGTTATGGAACTGCCATCCAAGCTTGGTAACCATTCATCCTTTGACAAGCTCGTTATATGTGTTGACAGGCTGACAAAGGAGAACGTGAGCATGTTTTATGGCATGGTGGTCAGGCTTGGCATAAATTCCAGACAGCTTACGGTCATAGACCGAAAGGAGAGCTTTTATTATTTTGCACTGAACCAGGACAAGTCACTGTGGCTTCATGATGTGGTGATGTTTATGCAGGAAAATGAGAGTATATTTTTTTATTCCCTAAAGAGGGATCTTCGCACAATACCACAGGTAGTATCTATAGATGAAAGCATAAGCTATACTCTGGATAAAAATGATAAGGACAAAAGCTTTTTGGATATAATAAATGAGAGCTTTAAGAATCAGATTATCTCAACGGTCTTTCTCGTGGGAGATACGTTTGCTGAGGGCTGGATGAAGCAGTCTGTTGCACTTTTGTGCAAGGGCAGACGAGTGTTCATGGGCAATAACCTCTTTACTAAGGGAGCATGCTATGCGGCAGCCACGAGGGATAAGGAAGCAGAATGGCCTTTTGTATATATGGGCGAGAATGAGATGAAGTTCAATCTGAGCCTTAAGGTACATGATAAGGGAGAACTGTCGTTTTATAATCTTATCAGTGCCGGAAGCAACTGGTTTGAATCCAAGGGGCAGTGTGAGGTTATAATTTCAGGCTCTTATGAGGTGGATTTCTGGAAGCAGCTTCCTAAAAGCAGGGAGGCAAAGATTGAGACACTAAGACTTACGGATATGCCGCCCAGGCCGGATAGGGCTACACGCATCAGAATTACGGCGACACCTGTATCTGATGACAGGATAGATATAGAGATTAAGGATTTAGGCTTTGGCGAAATATTTATGAGCTCGGGCAAAGTCTGGCACTATGAGATGACTATGTAGGAGGGGCATATGGGAGAATTATTACTGTGTAATGAAGCTATAGCAGCCATGCCCTATTACATAGAGGGTGTGTCTATAAATGTTTACTCGATAGAGGAGCTTAATTATTATATAATCAACAATACATATCTTTTGGATGATGACTTCATGAGTCTTGAGCTGTGCACCTGGATTGAAAACCATGCACATCTGCCAAAGCTTGCCATGCATCTTAGAACCATTATATCCACAAACGGCAGACTGTCTGCTTTTGTGACTGAGCTGCTTGAGTACAGCGGCTACTGCACTAAGGAGGAGCTTAAGAACACACATGATGCACTTAAGGAGCTCGAGGAAAAGAGCGAGTTTGAGTGCTTGAAAATCAGGGCAGACAGACTGATGGAGAAGAAAAAGTACACTGCAGCAATTTTTGAATACAAAAAGCTGCTGTCATGTGAGGATGCAAAGCATACTGAGCGTGTATTGTACGGAAACATATATCACAATCTGGCTACAGCCTATGTGCAGCTGTTTTTATTTGATATAGCAGCGGATTTATATCTTGAGGCATTCAGGCAAAATGGGGACAGAAAATCACTGTGGTCTTGTCTATATGCCTATAAGCTTGATAATAACGACACAGGATATGCCCGGATTGTCAGGGAATATAGTGTTACGGAGCAGGAAATAAATAATCTGGACAGCGCATTAAAGGGCGTATGTGCAGAAGCTTCAGATGGTTGTGATGAGGGCAGACAAAAAGAAACAATTTTGAAATACAAAGAGGATTACAGGGCGCATGTTATTTAACCGCATATCAAAGCTATTCATATGAGGTAATAAAATCGCAGAGCTTAATATGGAAGTTCAATCTTAGGATTGATAAAATTTCCATATTGTTATATAATTTCAAATTGAAAAATGACTAAAAAATATTAATATAGAGGAGCACATTTTAAAATGAGTAAGATTAGAACAAGATTTGCACCAAGCCCGACAGGAAGAATGCATGTAGGAAATTTAAGAACAGCACTGTATGCTTACCTGATTGCAAAGCATGAGGGTGGTGATTTCATTCTCCGTATAGAGGATACAGATCAGGTACGCCAGGTGGAGGGTGCTGTTGATATTATAAACAGGACACTCAAAGAGACAGGACTTGTCCATGATGAGGGACCTGACAAGGATGGCGGATGCGGTCCATATGTGCAGAGTGAGCGTGTGGCACAGGGTATCTACATGAAGTATGCAAAGGAACTTATTGACAAGGGAGAGGCATATTACTGCTTCTGTGACAAGGAGCGTCTTGACAGTCTTAAAACAACTGTTGCAGGAAAGGAAATCTCTATATATGACAAGCATTGCTTACATCTGTCAAAGGAGGAGATTGAGGCAAATCTCGCGGCCGGCAAGCCATATGTCATCAGACAGAACAACCCTACAGAGGGCACAACCACATTTGAGGATGAGATTTACGGAGATATCACAGTAGATAATGCAGAGCTTGATGATATGATTCTTATCAAATCTGACGGATATCCTACATACAATTTCGCAAACGTAGTAGATGATCACCTGATGGGCATCACACATGTAGTCAGAGGAAACGAGTATCTTTCATCATCCCCTAAGTATAACAGACTTTATGAGGCATTTGGATGGGATGTGCCTGTATATGTACACTGTCCGCTTATCACAGATGAGGAGCATCATAAGCTTTCAAAGAGATGCGGTCACTCATCCTTTGAAGATTTACTGGATCAGGGATTCCTTACAGAGGCTATTGTAAACTTTGTAGCGCTTCTTGGCTGGAGTCCTTCAGACAATCAGGAGATCATGTCACTTCCTGAGCTTGTTGAGAAGTTTGATTATCATCATATGAGCAAATCACCTGCTGTATTTGACTTCACAAAGCTTAAATGGATGAACGGAGAGTATATAAAGAAGCTTGATTTTGACAAATTCTATGAGATGGCACTGCCATACATTAAGGAGGTTGTCACAAAGGATTATGACCTTAAGAAGATAGCAAGAATGGTTCAGACACGTATTGAGATATTCCCTGATATCAAGGAACATATTGATTTCTTTGAAGAGCTTCCGGATTATGATATTGCCATGTATACTCACAAGAAGATGAAGACAAACCCAGAGACATCACTTGAGGTATTAAACGATGTGGTTCCTATTCTTGAAAGCTGTGATGATTTCTCAAATGATTCGCTTTTTGAGACTCTTAAGGCATATGCCACAGAAAAGGGTTATAAGATAGGCTATGTTATGTGGCCGATCCGTACAGCTGTTTCAGGAAAACAGATGACACCTGGCGGAGCTACAGAGCTTATGGAGGTGTTTGGCAAAGAGGAGTCTATAGCCAGAATTAAGAAAGGCATAGAAAAGCTTTCTAATAACTAATCTATTAACAAAGGGTATTTTATGAATTTTAACAAAGCCCAGCTTGGCGCCATCGAACACAAGGATGGCGCTATGCTTGTTTTAGCAGGACCGGGTTCCGGTAAGACCGCAGTTATCACACACAGGACTAAAAACTTAATAACAAAGCATCATGTGAAGCCTTCTGAAATTTTAGTTATCACCTTTACCAAGGCTGCTGCAAATGAGATGAAGGAGCGTTTTAATTCACTGATGAAAGACGAGAGGGTGAACGTATCTTTTGGTACTTTTCATGCTGTCTTTTTTACGATACTCAAATATGCATATCGCTTTACAAGTGCCAATATTGCTGATGAGTCTGTGAGATACGGCTTTATCAGGGAAATTTTATCCTACTACCGCCTTGAATACAAGGATGAGAATGAGTTTATAGGCAATTTACTTGCTGAAATCAGTATGATTAAAAACAGCCGCATTGATATAGAAAATTTCTACTCGGGAGTGTGTGGTGAGGAAATATTCAGGGATATATATAAAAAATATGAGACAAGGCTTAAGGAAAACAGGCTTATTGATTTTGATGATATGCTCTCGTATACTTATGAGCTGTTTAAGGAAAGACCTGATATACTGGCATTGTGGCAGAACAAGTATAAATACATACTGATTGATGAGTTTCAGGATATTAACCGTCTGCAGTATGAGATTATAAAAATGCTTGCCGCTCCACAGAATAATCTGTTTATTGTAGGAGATGATGACCAGTCAATATACCGCTTCAGAGGGTCGAAGCCTGAGATAATGCTTGGGTTTGAGAAGGACTATCCGGATGCAAAAAGAATCCTTTTAGATACTAATTACAGATGTGGTAGATATATAGTGGAGGCCTCGTTGAATCTCATCTCGCACAACAGGGAGAGATTTGATAAGAAAATCATTGCGGCAAGCAAGTCAAAGGCGCCTGTTACGTTTGCTGATTTTGAAAACAGAAGAGACGAAAATATCTTTCTCATACGCGATATAGATAAAAAGATAAAGGCAGGAGCTGTATTCAGCGACTTTGCGGTGCTTTTCAGGACAAATACCCAGCCAAGACAGCTTATAGAGCAGCTTATGAGCTATAATATCCCATTTAAAACCAAGGATAATATACCTAATATATATGAGCACTGGATTGCCAGAGACTTGTTTACATACCAAAGAATTGCAGCAGGCAGCAGAGACAGAGCTGATTTTTTGCAGATTATGAACAGACCAAAGCGGTATCTGTCAAGAGACAGCCTGTGTGATGCAACTGTGGCATTTGATGAGTGGATTAAGCTGTTTGATGAGAAGCCGTGGATAGCTGAGCGGATAGAAAAGCTTGAGTATGACATGAAGCTTATAAGCCGGATGAATCCATATGCCAGCATAAACTATATCAGAAGAGGGATTGGTTATGACGACTTTTTAGCTGAATATGCCGAGTATAGGAATATAAATAAAGAGGATTTGTTTGATATACTGGATGAAATCCAGTCAGGCGCCAAGGGTTTTGCTACTTATGAAGAGTGGTATGAGCATATAAAGGAATATACAAAGCAGATGAAGCTTATGGCTTTATCGAAAGAAAGTGACCCTAATGCCGTGACACTTGCAACCCTTCACAGCTCAAAGGGGCTTGAATTTGAAAACGTGTATATAATTGATGCAAATGAAGGGATAATGCCGTATAAAAAGGCTGTGCTTGAAAAGGACATAGAGGAGGAGCGAAGGCTGTTTTATGTCGGCATGACCCGTGCAAAGACAAGCTTGTCTGTTTACTCGGTCAAGTCGGTAAACGATAAATCAGCCCAAGCCTCCAGGTTTGTCCGTGAAAGTAAAGAGCCTAGACAAAATAATAGTAAAGATGATTAAATATCATCAAACATTTCGTCATCCAAAAGCTCATCGAATCTGTCGGCAGCAGCCTCGTACTCGTCGTCGGATTCGATATTTTCTATTCTCGGAAGACCTTCCTCGTCCTCGAAATAGCGATACAGATATACTTCGCCACTCTCATTCTCGTTGCCATTTTTGTCTAACGGTAGAAGAGCTATGTAATCCTTGTGATCTGCATCAAAAATGGTGATAATCTTGCATTCGACACTTCCGTTGTCCAGATCAAGTGTTACGCGGATATCGTCTGCCTCATCAGGTGTAACAGGTGTTGCTTTTTCTGCCATATTGTACCTCTTTCTTTATAGTAATCTAAAGTAACTATTATATTATATCAAATTATTCTATACAAAAAAAGTCAAAACTAGTATAATAAATAAATACTAGAATTATTGATTGGATGGTGTTGCATGAATTTTCGATTAACAAAGGGAAACTTTTTAAAAACAGGTGCTTATATTGAGGGGGATAGTGCAATATTCACCTTTGCAGCAGAAAAAGAGGATGAATGCAGCATTGTTTTACTTGATAAATCGGGAAATACCGCCTGTGTGATTGATATACCTGCCGAGTATTCGACAGGTTCACTTTACTCTGTGAGACTTCATGGTTTTTGCAGGAATGAATATGCATATTATTTTAGAATTAATGGAAAAAGGTGCATAGATCCCTATGCCACAAGAATTTTCGGCAGAGAAAAATGGAATGATAAAACAAGAAGTGACAATGATTACGAAATAGCCTGCGGGATAGACAGTAGTGATTTTGACTGGAAATATGACAGCTTTCCTGAGATAACCAGGGACCGGATGAAGCTGTATAAGCTGCATGTTAGAGGTTTTTCCATGGATGTTTCAGGGGACAAAAAGCATAAGGGCACCTTTGAGGCTGTATCGGACAGAATAAATTACATCAAGAAATTAGGCTTTACTTCAATTCTTCTCATGCCTGTATACGAGTTTGAAGAAATGACAATCCCTGTAAAGCACGATATTCCGGAATATGCAAAGCCGAAGTATTCCTTAAAGGATGAGCAAAGTGTGCACACCGACAAGCAAAATGACAAGGTCAATTTTTGGGGCTATACCTCCGGCAATTATTTTGCCGTAAAAGCATCATATGCCAGTGACGCTTCAGATGCCTCCAATGAGCTTAGGCGTCTCGTTGAAAGGCTGCACAAAAATGGCATGGAATGTATCGTAGAGATGTATTTTCCGGACAAAACTGACCACAATCTGATACTCGATGCGCTCAGATACTGGGTCATGAGCTTTCATGTAGATGGTTTTAAGCTGCTTGGGGACAGGCTGCCTGTTACTGCGATTGTGCAGGATGCTCTCCTTAGCCGGACAAAGATACTCTATGATGGCTTTGATATGTCGGTTGTACCGCAAAACAGGACATATGAAAATCTCTATATTGACAAGGAGGAGTACCAGTTTGCGGCGCGTATGATGTTAAACCATATCAACTGCAATATGTATGAGCTTTTAAACCAGCAGAAAAAGCAGGGGGAGAATGTCGGATTTATAAACTATATATCAAGCAATAACGGCTTTACCCTGAGTGATTTATTCATGTACAATGACCGCCACAATGAGGCCAATGGTGAGAAAAATGCTGATGGTCCTTCATGGAATTTCAGCAATAATTACGGTTGTGAGGGGCCTTCGCGAAAGAGATTTATCCGTGAGATAAGAAAACTTAAGTGGAAGGATGCCATGCTTCTTTTGTTTTTGGCACAGGGAGTGCCTATGATTATGGCAGGTGATGAGATCTGTAATTCACAGGATGGCAACAACAATGCTTACTGTCAGGACAACCCTACAGGCTGGGTGAACTGGTCAAATGAGCAGAGCAGAAGGGAAAACATCAGGTTCTTAACCAGACTTATCAAATTCAGGGATGAGCATCCTGTTATTTCCTGTCCAAAGCCGTTTAAATTCAGCGATTACAGGGCTGTTGGGTATCCTGATTTGTCCTACCACTGCAAGAATGCCTGGATAGGCGAGTGTGATGCCACAAAGCTATGTGTAGGTGTGATGTACTGTGGGGATTACAATGAAGTGAATAAAGACTATGTATACGTAGCTTACAATTTTTATTCATCCAGGGAGAAGTTAGCTCTTCCTAAGCTAAAGAAAGGAATGAAATGGTATAAAGTCTGCGATTCTACGCTCAAAGAACCGTTTTATGACTCTCCGGTGCTGTGTGAAAACCAGCAGTATGCAGATGTCTCACCGCAGTCGGTATACATCCTCATAGGCAGATAGACATATGAAAGCAATAAGACATTTTATAACAATTACACATCACAAGATTTTAGTCATGCAGGGGTGCTTTAGGATAGGGCTTTATAAACAGGGACTTCTTCATGACATGTCAAAATATTCACCGACTGAGTTTCTCGTCGGCTGCAGGTATTACAAGGGGTATATGAGTCCGAATAATGCGGAGAGAGCCGACAGGGGCTATTCATCTGCGTGGCTTCATCATAAGGGACGCAATAAGCATCACCTGGAGTACTGGATTGACTATGCTGTTTCAAAGCCGGGGGACGATAAAGCACATACAAAAATGGAGGGCATGAAAATGCCCATAAGGTATGTCTGCGAGATGTTTATAGACCGTGTAAGCGCCTCAAAAAACTATCAGAAAGAAAAGTACACCGACAAAAGTGCACTGGAATACTATGAAAAAAGCGTGGATCACTACATGATTCATCCCGATACAAAAGCAATGCTTGAGTATCTGCTTGTCATGCTCTCTGTAAAGGGAGAAGAATATACTTACAGCTACATAAAAAAAGAGGTTTTAAAAGGGCATATACCATACGAAAAGGATAAAATAAACCAACTAGAACAGGGACTTCATGTCTGATGGAATATCAGATATGAGGTTCATTTTTTGTCCTGTGACAGGGTGCGTGAAAACAAGACGCCCTGAGTGCAGTGCTTGTCTGGATATATATGTATAGTCGGGATTATATAAAAAGTCACCTATCAGTGGAAAACCGATATACTTCATATGAACGCGTATCTGGTGAGTGCGTCCGGTAAGAAGTCTTAGCTTGACAAGCGATAAATTATTATCCGGGTTATATTTGATCCTGATAAAGTCGGTTACTGCATTTTCACCGCGTTTGAAATCAACACACCGCTCTATGGTGGAAGCATCCTTTCTTGCAATCGGAGCACTGATGCGCATGCATGCAGGTGTACACCCACTGCAGACGGCGTAGTATGTCCGGTGGATGGCACGCTTTGCGACAGCGTTGCCAAGTATCCCGCCTGCAAGTGCATGCTTTGCGACAATTGTAAGCCCTGTGGTATCTCTGTCCAGCCGGTTTATGCATCTGTATACAAACGGCTTGTTCTGACTGCCATAGTAGTACATGAGCGCATTTGCAAGCGTGTTGTCATGGTTTCCGGCGGAGGGATGGGCAGGCATATCAAACGGCTTGTTTATTACGATGATATCATCGTCCTCGTATGCTATATCAAGAGGCAGATTTACAGGTGCTATATTATCAGAGCATTCGTTTTCTACAATTTGGACTGTGATTAAATCATCCTTACACAGCCTTTCGTTTGTATAGGTCCATATACCGTTTCTTAGTATACCATGGTCTGTCTGCTTCAGCCTGACAAGCACCTGATGTGTGTAGCCATGCTCCTTCAAAAAGCCTTCTACTGTTTTTCCTGTATCATTTTCATTGATTTTGTAGTCTATTTTTCTATTCATGGCAAAGATTATATCACAAAATACAGATTTGAACATAATATATTATAAGCAAATAATGACAGGGTGCTATGTGAATACATTTTTATCACCGCTTAGTTTAGAACGTGAGACGGAATGTCTGAAAAAAGTGGCTCAAAATGATAAAGAAGCTAAGGATGAGCTTATATTACACAATATGCGCCTTGTGGCACATGTTACAAAAAAATATGCAGTAAGCGAGGATGAGATGGAGGAGCTCATATCCATAGGCACTATAGGACTGATAAAAGCAGTGTCATCATTCAAGGCTGATTACGGAAATCGTTTTGCGACTTTTGCAATCAGATGTATCGAAAATGAGATTCTGATGCACTTTAGAAGCCGTAAAAAGAGCCGGGGTGATGTGTCCATATTTGAACCTATAGGCACTGACAAGGAGGGAAACCAGATTCATCTGGTGGATGTGATTGAGAATGGACAATCTGATGTGGTATCGGATATAGAGGTGTCTGAGTCACTTAAGATTTTAAGGCAAAATATGAGAAGCGTTTTATCGGACAGAGAATATTATATTATTACGAAACGCTTTGGCCTTGACGGTGAAAAAGAGCTGACACAGAGACAGATTGCTAAAACGCTCAGCATTTCGAGGTCATATGTTTCAAGAATTGAAAAGGCCGGTTTGAAAAAATTACGAAAACTGCTCGAATAGGTGTTTACAAAGGGCAAAAATATGTTATCATAGAGCCATGTCTTTTGTGCATTTGTCTATGCATTTACCCCAATTGGAATAGGAGTATATATGTACAGTACAGTCAGAACGGCTGTTTTGGATGGAATCAGTGCGATTCCGGTACAGGTGGAGGTTGATATTTCAACCGGCATGCCTGTTTTTGATATGGTTGGAAATCTCACCTCAGAGGTAAGAGAAGCAAAGGAGCGTGTTAAAACAGCGCTGCACAGCGTTGGCATTGTTTTGCCTGCCAAGCGTATCACAGTAAATCTATCGCCTGCAAATATTAAAAAGACCGGAACAGGCTTTGATCTGCCTATAGCTGTTGCTGTTTTAACAGCTATGGGGGTGATTGACGCTGATAGCATAAAGGGCTGCACACTTGCAGGCGAGCTAAATCTAAACGGTGAAATTTTGCCGGTCAGCGGTATTCTGCCGATTGTATTTGATGAGTACAACAAAGGCATTGGAAAGTTTATTATTCCAAAGCAGAATGAAAATGAAGGCAGACTCGTCTGCGGTGCAAAAATATTTGGGATAAGCCATTTAAATGATGTAATTGCACAGTTTGATGAGGCAGCATTTACGTGTCGGAAAACCGGCATGGCACATGAGCTGCAAATGGATGAAAAATACGCCGATTTTTGTGATGTTAACGGACAGAAATTTATTAAAAGAGCATGTGAGGTGGCTGCTGGTGGTATGCACAATATACTGCTTGTCGGACCTCCCGGTGCGGGCAAAACAATGATAGCAGAGCGTATGCCGTCCATTCTGCCTCCTCTTAGTGAAAATGAGAGACTTGAGCTGTCAAAAATATACAGCATCTGTGGTCTTTTGGACAATGACAGCTCCTTAAGGGACAGCAGACCATTCAGAAATCCCCACTATTCCGTCACCCAGGCCGCATTAATCGGCGGAGGAACGAGAATTAATCCGGGCGAGATATCGCTTGCACACAATGGCGTTTTGTTTTTGGATGAGCTCGCTGAGTTTAAGGGCGGCCTGCTGGATCTGCTCAGAGCTCCGCTTGAGGAGCACTGCATCAGGCTTTCAAGAGCCGGCAGAAACGTGACTTATCCGGCTAATTTTCTGCTGTTTGGTGCGATGAACCCATGCGGCTGCGGCTATTATCCCGATATGCAAAGGTGCCGCTGCTCAGAGCCGACTCTGCGCAGATATTTTGATAAGGTCTCACAGCCTATAATAGACAGAATTGACATATGTGTGGAGGCGTCACCGCTTAGCTTTGAGGATATAAACAGTAATACATCCAATGAATCATCTGCGGACATAAGAAAGCGTGTTATGCACTGCCACGAGCTTCAAAAAGAAAGGTTTAAAGGTGAGAGCTTTTCTTATAATTCAAAAATATCAACTGACAAGCTGGAAAAATACTGTTCCCTCGGCAGTCGAGAGAAAAGCTACATGGAAAATATGTTTGACAAGCTTGGACTGACGGCACGCACATACCACAAGATACTTAAGGTTGCGCGTACAATAGCTGATCTGGACGGCTGTGAAAACATAAAGACAAAGCATCTCAACGAGGCTATATGCTACAGAAGCATCAATGAGAAGTTCTGGGGAGGTGCTGTATCATGAAGTTCAAATACTGGCTTACAAGCCTTACAGATATAAGCAATGCGAAGAAAAAGCTTCTGCATGATTGCAGTATAACGGCAGAAAAGCTGTTTTTTATGCCAAAGAATGAGCTTTTTGATATTTTGTTTTTCACAGATGATGACAGAAAAATAATCCTTGAATCAAAAGCTTCCTATGACGTAGAGAAGGAGTGGATATTATTTCAGCAGAAGGATATCGGCTTTGTAACAATGGAGGATGAGGCTTATCCGGACAAGCTTAGAAATATACATAATCCGCCGTATAGTCTTTTTTACATAGGCGCTCTTCCCGACAAATCAAGAAAAAGTGTCGCTATAGTCGGAGCACGGGGCAGAAGCGCATATGGCTGCGAGGTGGCAAAGGTACTGGCAGCAGCACTTTCAAGGCAGGGAATACAGATAATCAGCGGCATGGCAAGAGGAATAGACAGGGATGCCCATATGGGGTGTCTGGAGGCTGGTGGAAATACATATGCAGTTCTTGGCTCCGGAGCAGACACCTGTTATCCGAAAGAGAACCGCTTTCTATATGATAAAATAAAGGTCTCCGGAGGCATAATCAGCGAGCTTATGCCAGGCACCGACCCGCAAAAGATGTTTTTTCCGATGAGAAACAGAATAATTTCCGGGTTATCCGATATAGTAGTTATAGTTGAGGCAAAAAAGAGAAGCGGTTCACTGATTACGGCTGATTTTGCAATGGAGCAGGGAAAGGACGTATATGTCATTCCGGGGCGTGTCACCGACACCTTAAGCTACGGCTGCAACAGTCTGATAAAGCAGGGCGCAGGCATTATTTATAATATTGATGAATTTGTCTCAGACATTACAATGACTGGGTTTACAGAGTGCACACAGATGGATTTCAGAAAAAATTTACTTGATAAAAAAGAAGCATTGGTGTATAGTTTACTCGATTTTTGTCCTATCGCAATCGGGACATTGTCTCAAAAAGTGCCGTATGAATTATCGGAACTATTTGAAGTGTTAGAAAATCTTATACAAAAAGGATTTGTTAAGGAGACAATTCCAAATTACTATATAAGGAGTTTATAATGGCTAAATATTTGGTTATCGTAGAGTCGCCTGCAAAAGTAAAGACTATAAAGAAATTCTTGGGAAAAAACTATGAGGTAATGGCATCAAACGGTCACGTGAGAGATCTGCCAAAGAGCAGCCTTGGAATAGATGTGGACGGAGATTTCGAACCGAAATATATCACAATCCGTGGAAAGGGTGAAATACTCGCTAAGCTTCGCAAGGAGGCTAAGAAAGCCGATAAGATATATCTCGCAACCGATCCCGACCGTGAGGGAGAAGCCATCTCATGGCATCTGCTTCACGCACTTAAACTTGAGGGCAAGGATGTAAGCCGTATCAGCTTTAATGAGATCACGAAGAATGCTGTCAAGGAATCCTTAAAGCACCCAAGAAAAATAGATATGGATCTTGTAGATGCACAGCAGGCCAGACGAGTTTTGGACCGTATTGTAGGTTACAAAATCAGTCCGCTGCTTTGGGCCAAGGTCAAGAGAGGGCTTAGTGCGGGAAGAGTACAGTCTGTTGCGCTTCGTATCATCTGTGACAGGGAGGATGAAATCAATGCTTTTATCCCTGAGGAGTACTGGAGCCTTGATGCCACGGTTGATGTGGAGGGTGAGAAGAAGCCAATTACTGCAAAGCTATACGGCAGGGGTGACGACAAGATAGCCATTTCCTCAAAGGAAGAGATGGATAATGTGCTTAGCGAAATAAAGGGTAAGGAGTGTAAATTACAAAGCATCAAAAAAGGCCAGCGCAGCAATAAAGCTCCGCTTCCTTTTACAACCAGTACTTTACAGCAGGAGGCTTCAAAGGCTCTGAATTTTCCAATATCAAAGACTATGCGTATAGCCCAGCAGCTCTATGAAGGAGTTGACATAAAGGGACAGGGTACGGTAGGTATAATCACATACCTGCGTACTGATTCTGTCCGTGTATCAGATGAGGCCGAGGCCATGGCAAAGGATTTTATTTCAAAAAGCTATGGAGACAAATATCTTTCCACTGGTGAGGGAACAAAGAAGAGCAGCAAAAATATCCAGGATGCCCATGAGGCAATCAGGCCAACTGATATAAACAGAGTGCCTTCTGAGATTAAGGAGTCACTGTCAAGAGACCAGTTCAGGCTTTATCAGCTTATCTGGAAGCGTTTTACTGCAAGCCGAATGGCAAAATCTGAGTACGAGACTACTACAGTAAAGCTCTCAGTCGGAGATTATGTATTCAGCTTTGCTACCTCAAGACTGTTATTTGATGGTTTTGAGCTTGCATATACTGCTGCAGACGATGCAAAGAAAGAAAAGCAGCCCGTTCTTAAAAATCCTCTGACAGAAGAGTCGCTTCTTACAGTTGAGGAGCTTTTGCCTAAGCAGCATTTTACCCAGCCCCCGGCACACTACACAGAGGCTTCTTTGGTAAAGACACTTGAAGAGCTTGGAATAGGACGTCCTAGTACCTATTCTCCAACAATATCTACAATACTTGCCAGACGCTATATCACTAAGGAGAGTAAAAATCTCTATGTGACAGAGATAGGAGAGGTTGTTAATTCTATTATGAAGGAATCATTTCCTACTATTGTCGATGAGCATTTTACAGCCAATATGGAGTCACTTTTAGATGCGGTAGCCGAGGGAAAGGTTAACTGGAAGACAGTTGTTGAGAACTTTTATCCTGATCTTAAAGAGGCAATCGACAAGGCTGAAAATGAGCTTGAGAAGGTTACAATACATGATGAGGTGACAGATGAAATCTGCCCTGAGTGCGGACGCAATCTGGTTATAAAATACGGGCCTCACGGCAAGTTTTTGGCATGTCCTGGATTCCCTGACTGCAGATTCACTATGCCTTATCTTGAAAAAATCGGCGTCAATTGCCCTAAATGCGGTAAGGATGTTGTACTCAAGAAAACAAGGAAGGGAAGAAAATACTATGGCTGTATTGACAACCCAGAGTGTGATTTTATGAGCTGGGGCAGACCTGTTGCAGAAAAATGCCCTCGTTGTGGAGGATATATGATTGTAAAGGGAAACAAGATTGCCTGCGCAGATGAGCAGTGCGGCTACGTAACAGATAAAAAGCCCGAAAGAGAGGAATAACAATTAATGGGAGTACAATTATTAGATAAGACACGTAAGATTAATAAGCTTCTTCACAACAACAATTCATCAAAGGTTGTGTTCAATGATATATGTCAGGTGCTCACCGGTGTGCTCGACTCAGACATACTTGTAATCAGCAAAAAGGGCAAGGTGCTTGGCTCTAGTATCTGCAAAGGCGTGGATGAGCTTCATGAACTGATAGTAGCTGAGGTTGGAGGATATATTGACACTGAGCTCAATGAAAGACTTCTTGGCATCCTTTCAACAAAGGAGAATGTAAACCTTGAGACGCTTGGCTTTGGTGAAGATACAAGGATGTACAAGGCTATTATCACACCTATTGATATAGCCGGCGAGAGGCTTGGAACTCTTTTTGAGTACAGAAGTGACAGAGAGTATGACATTGACGATATCATTCTTACAGAGTATGGCACTACAGTGGTGGGGCTTGAGATGATGAGATCCGTGAATGAGGAGAATGAAGAGGAAAAGAGAAAGGTATCGATTGTCCGTTCAGCTATCAATACACTTTCTTATTCTGAACTTGAGGCTATTCTCCACATCTTTGATGAGCTTGACGGCAATGAGGGTATACTTGTTGCCAGCAGAATAGCCGACAGAGTAGGCATTACCCGCTCGGTAATTGTTAATGCCCTGCGCAAGTTTGAGAGTGCAGGCGTTATCGAATCGCGCTCATCCGGTATGAAGGGCACATACATCAAAGTAGTAAACGATGTAGTCTTTGATGAGCTTGACAGAATCCGAAATAAAAACAAGTAAATAAATTTAAATATATTTTTAAGGACTTATGTTTGAAAGAACATAGGTCTTTTCGTTATGCCACAGGGAGCATCGTATGATGATATAATCACTATTCTGACACAGAAATAAATTTTTTTACTTGCATATAAGCCTTTGGTATGTTATAATTCCAAAGGCTTAAATACTATAAAGCACGTGTGCGGATGATCGCCGGTGCCGGATAACGCTTACCGGTGGCTGATCTAATTGGAAACACACGGAAGATTAATAACCAAACGGAGGTAAATAAAATGAGCGTAATTTCAATGAAACAGTTACTCGAGGCAGGTGTTCATTTTGGACATCAGACAAGAAGATGGAACCCTAAAATGGCTCCTTACATCTACACAGAGCGTAATGGTATCTACATCATCGACTTACAGAAGTCTGTAGGAAAGGTTGATGAGGCATATGATGCCGTATCTGATATCGCTGCTCAGGGTGGTACAATCCTTTTCGTAGGTACAAAGAAGCAGGCTCAGGATGCAATCAAGACTGAGGCAGAGCGTTGCGGTATGTACTATGTAAACGAGAGATGGTTAGGTGGAATGCTTACAAACTTCCGCACAATCGAGAGCCGTATTGCAAGACTTAAAGCTATCGAGACAATGTCAGAGGATGGCACATTCGATGTTCTTCCTAAGAAGGAAGTTATCGCACTCAAGAAGGAGTGGGAGAAGCTCGAGAAGAACCTTGGTGGAATCAAGGATATGAAGAGAATTCCTGATGCAATATTTGTAGTAGATCCTAAGAAGGAGCGTATCTGTATCAAAGAGGCTCAGGCACTTGGAATCACTCTTATAGGTATTGCTGATACAAACTGCGATCCTGACGAGTTAGATTATGTTATCCCAGGAAACGATGATGCTATCAGAGCTGTCAAATTAATCGTATCTAAGATGGCAGACGCTGTTATCGAGGCAAAGCAGGGAGCTGAGGAAGAGGTTACTGCTGAGGAAGCTTCTGACGAGACAGTTGAGGAATAAAACACATTAATATCGGAGGATAATCAAATGGCTATTACAGCAGGTATGGTAAAAGAACTGCGTGAAATGACAGGCGCAGGTATGATGGACTGCAAAAAGGCTTTAACTGAGACAAACGGTGATATGGATGCCGCTGTTGAGGTATTAAGAAAAAGCGGTGCAGCTAAGATGGAAAAGAAGCAGAGCAGAATTGCCGCTGAGGGAATCGCACGTGTTGCTGTAAACGGAAACGTTGCAGTTGTAGCAGAGGTTAACTCTGAGACAGATTTCGTTGCAAAGAACGAGACATTCCAGGAGTTTGTTCAGACTGTAGCAGATACAGCACTTGCTTCTGGCTTAAATGGTGGTGCAAATGGAGAGGATATCGACGCTCTTCTTGCTACAAACGGACTTAGCGAGCTTCTTGTAGAGAAGACAGCTACAATCGGAGAGAAGTTATCTGTTCGTAGATTTGCAAAGGTTACAGGTGATGTTGTTACTTCTTATATCCATGGTGGTGGAAGAATCGGCGTTATCATTGCAGCAAATGGTGCAGCAGATGATGCAGCTAAAGAAGCAATCACAAATATTGCTATGCAGGTTGCAGCTATGAACCCACAGTACATCAGCAGAAACGATATCTCTGATGAAGAGCTTGCAAAGCTTAGAGAGATCACTGTTGACAGTGCATTAAATGATGCTACAACACTTCCAAAGCCTATCCTTAATAAGTTAATTGACAAGGCTATTAACGAGAAGCTTTGGAGCGATGATGATATCAACAACTTCAACGAGCACAAGAACAACATGAACTATGTATGGAACTTCTTATCAGATGCTGCTAAGGCAAAGCTTGGTGAGCTTGCAATGGCAGACAAGGAGTCTATCATGGCTGAGAAGATGTTCAATGGTTTAGTTGAGGGTCGTGTATCTAAGCAGTTAAAAGAGATTTGTCTCCTTGACCAGACATATGTTAAGGCAGAGGATGGAAAGCAGTCAGTTGCAAAATATCTTGAGTCAGTTTCTAAGAATCTTACAATCACCGAGATGGTTCGTTTCGAGGTAGGTGAGGGTATGGAGAAGAAGCAGGAAGATTTCGCTGCTGAGGTTGCTGCCCAGATGGCTGGAGTCTAAACTGTATCTTTATACTGATTAAACGAATGCTGTTCCGCAAAAGTTTAACTTTTAAACTTTTGCGGAATTTTTATATCTTTACAAGATATAAAAATATGGTAAAATAGTAAGAGGAAACAAAACCAATCATAACGGGGGACGCATATGGACTCAAAGGATAATGAATTAGCCAGACAGCAAACAATAACGTTTTATCAGGGTATGTACAGGACGATATCGATGTTCATGGACTTTTAGAGGAGAAATAAATATGAGTAGAATATTATTAAAATTAAGTGGTGAGGCACTTGCAGGTGATAAGCACCACGGCTTTGATGAGGCTACAGTCATTGAGGTTGCAAAACAGGTTAAACAGATTGTTGATAAAGGTACACAGGTAGGTATTGTTATCGGTGGCGGAAACTTCTGGAGAGGCAGAACAAGTGAGACCATTGACCGCACAAAGGCTGACCAGATTGGTATGCTTGCTACAGTTATGAACTGCATTTATGTATCTGAGATTTTCAGATATGTTGGAATGAAGACAGCGGTTCTCACTCCGTTTGAATGTGGCAACATGACAAAGCTTTTCTCTAAGGACAGAGCAAACAAGTATTTTGCACATGATATGGTAGTTTTCTTTGCCGGTGGTACAGGCCATCCTTATTTCTCAACAGATACAGCCACAGTGCTTCGTGCAATTGAGATTGAGGCAGATGGTATTTACCTTGCCAAGGCTATTGACGGAGTATATGACAGTGATCCAAAGACCAATCCTGCTGCAAAGAAGTATGATGAGCTTTCAATCGAAGAGGTTGTTGAGAAGAAGCTCGCAGTAGTTGATCTCACAGCGTCTATCATGTGCCTTGAGAACAAGATGCCTATGTATGTATTCGGACTCAATGAGGAAAACAGCATTGTAAATGCTCTTACAGGCAAATTCAACGGTACAAAGGTTACTGTATAGTAAATTACATATAATGCATATCAGGAGGATAATATGGATTCAAGATTAAACCCTTTTCAGGATAAAATGGAAAAAACATTAAATAATCTCGAGGAAGAATATGCAGGCATCCGCGCAGGAAGAGCCAATCCACATATTCTTGACAAGCTTCGTGTAGATTATTATGGCACCCCTTCCCCAATTCAGAGTGTAGCCAATGTAAGTGTTCCTGAGCCAAGAATGATTCAGATTCAGCCATGGGAGGCTTCTATGGTTAAGGAGATTGAGAAAGCAATAAACTGCTCTGACATCGGAATTAATCCTACAAACGACGGAAAGCTTATCAGACTTGTTTTCCCTGAGCTCACAGAGGAGAGACGTAAAGATCTTGCAAAGGACATCAAGAAAAAGGGAGAGGAAGCTAAGGTTGCTGTCCGCAATATCAGAAGGGATGCAATCGACAGCATCAAGAAGACCGGCAAAGAGGAAGGCATTTCGGAGGATGAGATTAAAGGTCTCGAGGATGACGCTCAAAAGCTTACCGACAAGTTTGTCGCAAAGGTTGACGCTGCGGTTGATGCAAAATGTAAAGAGATACTTACTGTATAGTATTTATATCACGTATACAAACAAGGGACATGTTATTCGTGTCCCTTATTTGCTTATTCCCGTTTTTACTGTTCACACTTAACTGTGTGACCAGCAAATAAATGATGCGTCATGATTGTAAATATATAATATGCATAAATGAAAGGAAATAAAATATGAGTACTCCGGAACATATAGCAATCATTCTGGACGGAAACGGCCGCTGGGCCAAAAGTAAGGGTATGCCAAGAAACTACGGTCATACAGTAGGAGCCAAAAATGTTGAGAATATATGTAAGGCTGCAAACGACCTTGGCGTTAAATATCTGACACTTTATGCCTTTTCCACTGAAAACTGGAACCGCCCTGAGTCTGAGGTAGCTGCACTAATGAAGCTTCTTGAAAGCTATCTTAAAAATTGTATAAAGACTGCCAATAAAAACAATATGCGTGTGCGCGTAATTGGTGAGATAAGCAGGCTTTCAGAGAATTTTCAGGAGAAAATAAGAAACCTTGAAGAAGTTTCATCAGTAAATACGGGGCTTAACCTGACAATTGCAATTAATTACGGAAGCCGAGATGAGATGATACGTGCTGTAAAGCATATGATAGCTGACCATGATGATGGAAAGCTTTCATCTGACGATATAGATGCAGATACCTTCTCATCATATCTTGATACAAAAGAGCTTCCGGATCCTGATTTACTCATCCGCACAAGTGGTGAGCAGCGCCTGTCAAACTACCTGCTCTGGCAGCTTGCATACGCTGAGTTTTATTTTACAGATGTTCCGTGGCCTGCATTTGATAAAAATGAACTCAAAAAGGCTATAGATGCATATAATAAAAGAGACCGTCGCTTTGGTGGATTAAAAGAAACGAACGACACGGAGGATAAATAATGTTTAAGACAAGACTGCTTAGTGGTATAGTTCTTGTAATTGCCGCTATATTTCTTATAGTAACAGGAAACGAGGTGCTTCTTTTTTCAACACTTCTGATTTCGTGTATAGGTATGTTTGAGCTTTTCAGGGTGTTTAAATTTGAAAAATCGCTCTTATCGGTTGTACCGTATATTGCTTTGATTTTGTTTTACATCAACTTAAGGTGGAGCTTCATACCTGATGTAATGATGCTTTTCATGGGCTTTCTTATCGTACTGATGTTCGTGTATGTGCTTTCATACCCGAAATATGATGCAAAGCAGCTCATGGCAGCCTTTTTTGGTATGTTTTATGTAGGAACAATGCTTTCATATGTCTACCAGATACGTACACTCAACAACGGACTTTACCTTGCCTTCTTGGTATTTTTATGCTCTTGGGGCTGTGATACATGCGCCTACTGCGTCGGAGTGCTGATTGGAAAGCACAAAATGGCACCAAAGCTTTCACCAAAGAAGTCTATAGAGGGTGCAGTAGGTGGTGTGCTCGGCAGTGCGCTTCTTACAGCCTTATACTGCTTTATATTCAGAAATCATATGAATATAGACGCCACAGAGATTGCTATACTTGCTGTTATAGCTGCTGTTGCAGGCCTTATTTCAATGGTTGGAGATTTGTGTGCATCAGCCATAAAGCGTAATTATGATATCAAGGATTACGGACATCTGATACCCGGACATGGTGGTATTTTAGACCGCTTTGACAGCATGATTATCACAGCACCAATCATTTATTATCTGGCTAGCTTCTTTTTAAGTTAAAAAGTAACTTTTAAGAACCATTGAAAACAAAAAGCTAAGTTAACTATTCAGAACCACTGAGAAAAATAAAAATCGAGGAATTATCATGAAAAAAATATCAATACTTGGTTCAACCGGCTCTATCGGAACACAGACACTTGATGTCGTAAGAGAGCATGGTGATATGCAGGTTGTGGCACTTTCCTGTGGCAGAAATCTCTCCCTTATAGAGAAACAGGCAAGGGAATTTAAGCCGCAGTTTGTCAGTGTAAGTGATGAAAACGATGCCAAAAAGCTTCGCACAAGCCTTGCAGATACAGACATCGAGATTGGTTATGGCATGGACGGTTTAATTAAATGTGCCACCATTGAGCCATGTGACATAGTTGTAACCGCAATTGTCGGTATGCTTGGAATACGCCCGACAATTGCCGCAATAAAGGCAAAAAAGACCATTGCACTTGCAAATAAGGAGACTCTCGTTACAGCAGGACATATCATAATACCGCTCGCAAAGGAATATGGCGTGTCCATACTTCCGGTGGATAGTGAGCACAGTGCCATCTTCCAGTCACTGCAAGGGAACTCAATGAACCCAATTAAAAAAATTCTTCTGACAGCATCCGGAGGTCCGTTCAGAGGCAGAAAGCTCTCTGAGCTTGAAGGTATAAGGGTGGAGGACGCACTAAAGCATCCTAACTGGTCAATGGGTCAAAAAATCACTATTGATTCATCAACCATGGTCAATAAAGGGCTTGAGGTGATTGAAGCAAAATGGCTTTTTGATGTCGATTTGTCGCAGATTCAGGTTGTAGTGCATCCTCAGAGTGTCATTCACTCGGCTGTTGAGTATGCGGATGGAGCAGTTATAGCACAGCTTGGTACTCCTGATATGCGTATACCTATACAGTATGCACTGTATTATCCAAGCAGACCTGCGCTTTCCGGTGACAGGCTTGATCTCTTTAAGCTTAAGGATCTGACCTTTGAGGCACCGGATCTTGATACCTTTAAAGGGCTTGCTCTCGCCATGAAGGCTGCAAGGGCAGGAGGCAATATTCCTACGGCCTTCAATGCTGCAAACGAGAGAGCAGTGGCACTGTTTTTGAATAAAAAGATTAAATATCTGGAAATAATCGATATAATCGAGGCATGTATGGAAAATGCATCATTTATTGAAAATCCTTCAGTGGATGAGATACTTGATACAGAGCAGTGCGCATATGACTATATCAGTAAAAGGTGGTAATTTTGAACATTATTAGTATTATTATTGCAATCATATTATTCAGCATCATAGTAATTTTTCACGAGCTCGGACATTTCTGGCTTGCTAAAGCAAATGGCATAAAGGTCAATGAATTTTGTCTTGGACTTGGACCGACTCTTTTTGGAGTGCAGCGTGGAGAGACCAAATACTCCATAAAGCTGCTTCCATTTGGTGGAGCCTGTATCATGGAGGGTGAGGATGAAAGCTCAGGTGATGACAGGGCATTCAACAACAAATCCGTGTGGGCACGCATAAGCGTTGTTTTTGCAGGGCCGTTTTTTAATTTTATCATGGCATTTATTTTTGCTCTCATTATCATCTGCTCTGTAGGCTATGACAGTCCAAAGCTTGCCGGTGTTATTGAGGGCTATGCGGCTGAGGAGGCCGGTATCAAGGCCGGTGATGAGATTGTAAAGCTGAACAATACGAATATACACTTTTACCGCGAGATAAGCCTCTACTCGATGCTTCACGAAGGTGAAACAGTTGATGTGACCTACCTTAGGGATAGCAAAAAGCACACCACCACATTGAAGCCTAAATATGACGAGACAACAAAGAGGTATCTGTACGGCTTTAACGTGTCGGGAGAGCGTACAAAGCCCGGCTTTGGAAAGGCGCTGCTTTATAGCTGCTACGAGGTGAAATACAACATCTATACAACAATAGAGGGACTTAAAATGCTCTGTACCGGGGCTGCATCTGTAAATAACTTAAGCGGACCCGTAGGCATTGTAAAGAACATGGGAGACACCTATGAGCAGGCAGTTTCGATGTCAGGAGTATGGCTTGGCATACTAAATATGCTAAACTGGGGCGTGCTGATTTCTGCAAACCTCGGTGTGATGAACCTGCTGCCACTGCCGGCACTTGATGGTGGCAGACTTGTATTTTTGATAGTTGAAGCCATAAGAAGAAAGAGAGTAGACCCTGAGAAGGAAGGCTATGTGCATCTCGTTGGCATAGTGCTTTTACTTCTTCTGATGGTTGTTGTCATGTTCAATGATATCAAAAAGCTAATAGTCTGATTTTATAACAGATTGGAGATATACACATGGAGACAAAAATAGTAAAAATCGGAAATAAAGTAATCGGTGGAGGTAATCCGATTCTCATACAGTCAATGACAAATACAAAGACTGAGAATGTGGCTGACACAGTTGCACAGATAAACGCACTGACAGACTTAGGCTGTGATATAATCCGGTGTGCTGTGCCTACGATGGAGGCTGCAAGGGCACTTAAGGATATTAAGAAACAAATCAGCATACCGCTTGTTGCTGATATACACTTTGATTACAAACTTGCAATAGCTGCGATTGAAAACGGAGCCGACAAAATCCGAATCAATCCCGGCAACATAGGAAGCGCTGAAAGGGTAAAGGCTGTCGTGGATGTAGCAAAGGAGAGAAATATCCCTATCCGCGTCGGTGTAAACAGTGGCTCTCTTGAAAAAGACCTGGTAGAGAAATATCATGGTGTGACAGCAGAGGGACTTGTGGAGAGCGCTCTGGACAAGGTAAAGCTTATAGAGGATATGGGGTATGACAATCTTGTCATAAGCATCAAATCATCAGATGTCATGATGTGTGTTAAAGCACATGAGCTTATTTCAGATAAAACCAATCATCCGCTCCATGTGGGTATCACAGAGGCAGGTACAATAATAAGCGGCAATATAAAGTCTGCTATCGGACTTGGACTGATACTAAACCAGGGCATCGGTGATACAATACGTGTATCTCTCACTGGAAGCCCTCTCGAGGAAATAAAGTCTGCCAAGCTCATTTTAAGAACTCTGGGTCTTAGAAAGGGTGGCATAGAGGTTGTTTCATGTCCTACCTGCGGCCGCACACAGATAGATCTTATCGGGCTTGCAAATCAGGTGGAGACAATGGTTTCAGGATATGACCTTGACATAAAGGTTGCTGTCATGGGCTGTGTGGTAAACGGACCGGGTGAAGCAAAGGAAGCAGATCTTGGCGTAGCCGGAGGAATCGGCGAGGGTCTTATCATAAAGCATGGTGAAGTATTTAAAAAGGTGCCTGAGAGCGAGCTTTTGGGTGCATTGAAATATGAGCTTGACCATTGGGGTGAATAATTTTGACAAAAACATTTAAGGAAGTTTTCCCTACACTTAAGCTGGACAAGGATATGGAGAATCTGCTGGAAACTGCAGATGTCACCAAAATTTCTGTAAACCATGCAAGAGATTTTTACAAAATATATGTAAAAGCAAAACGCCTTATTTTCAAAAAAAATATCTGGAAGCTTGAGGAAAGCATAAAAAAACAGATATTTAAAAGTAAAGATATTACAGTAAAAATTATAGAGTCTTACGAGTTGTCTTCGCAGTACACACCGAAGACTCTTTTTGATGTCTATTTTGACAGTATTCTTGACGAAATAAACAGTCACAGTGTGCTTTTGTACAATCTGCTGCGCACCTCAAAGTGGAGCTTTACCGACGATACACATGTCACAGTCACACTTGAGGAGACAATAATCGCAAAGACCAGAGGCAATACGGTCATAGAATTTCTTGAGAAGGTGTTCTGCGAGCGCTGTGGGATGGATTTTATCGTTAATCTGCAGTACGAAAAACCAAAAATCAGCAAATACCGTCAGAATGCTGACAAGCAGATTGAGCAGGAGGTGCAAAATATTGTCGCCCGCACTAAATTTGCCATGGCAAAAGATGACGGTGATGAAGATGCTAAAGTGGCTGTCGATGATGGTGCAATGTTTGTAGGAGGCAGTGAGAATGCATTCAGTACAATAAATGATAGTAAAACTGAGGCAACTAAAGTTTCAAACAGGAAAAAAGAGGCAAAAACAGACTCTGACAGCAATTCAAGGAGTAATTCGGCCGGCACTGATAAAAAGCCTGAGAAGAAATTTGAAAAGAAATTTGAGAAGAAGTTCGAGCGCAAGGGAGATTTCAGACGTAAATATGACAATGACCCTGATATCGTGTATGGAAGAAGCTTTGATGATGAGGAGATGTCCATTGAAAAGATTGACGGTCCTATCGGTGAGGTTACAATAAAGGGCAAGATTCTTACGGTTGAATCCCGCGAAATCAGAAACGAAAAGACTATCATTATGTTTGCTGTCACTGATTTCACAGACACCATCATGCTCAAGCTCTTTGCCAGAAATGATGACGTAGCAGATATTCTTGCATATATTGCCCCGGGCAACTTTGTTAAGGCAAAGGGAGTTGTGACTGTAGATAAATATGACAGTGATTTGTCAATAAGCTCAATAGTCGGACTTAAAAAAATACCTGACTTTACCTCAAAGAGGGAGGATACTGCTGCCGAAAAACGTGTTGAGCTTCACTGTCACACCAAGATGAGTGACATGGATGGCGTGTCTGACGTAAAGGATATTGTGAAATGTGCAATGCGCTGGGGACACAAGGCCATTGCTATTACGGACCACGGTGATGTGCAGGCATTCCCTGATGCTAACCATACTGTGGATGACAAATTCAAGGTCATTTACGGTGTGGAAGCATATCTGGTCGATGATACAAAGGATATTGTGGAGAATGCAGCCGGTCAGTCGCTGGATGACAAGTACGTGGTATTTGATATAGAGACAACAGGCTTTTCTCCGGAAAAAAATAAAATCATAGAAATAGGTGCAGTGAAGGTCATCGGTGGAGAGATTGTAGACCGCTATTCCACATTTATAAACCCTGAGGTACCTATTCCATTCAGGATTGAGGAGCTCACCTCGATAAGGGATGATATGGTTATCACATCGCCAACAGTGGATGTCATACTGCCACAGTTTATGGAGTTTTGCAAGGACTGCATCATGGTCGCCCACAACGCTGACTTTGATATGAGCTTTATAAAGCGAAACTGCGCGCTGCTTGGCATGGAGTGTAATCCTACTATAGTGGACACGGTAGCTCTTGCGAGAGTGCTTCTGCCACAGCTAAACAGATTTAAGCTGGATACAGTGGCCAAGGCTCTAAACATCTCGCTTGACCATCATCACAGAGCGGTGGATGATGCCGCATGTACCGCAGAGATATTTGTCAAATTCATAGAAAAGCTAAAGGACAGGGGCATATCAGGCTTAGATGAGGTAAATGCCCTGGCAAAATCATCTGTTGAGATGATAAGGAAGATGCCTACATACCATGCCATCATTCTTGCAACCTGTGACCAGGGGCGTACCAATCTCTACAGGCTTATCTCGCTGTCACACATCAAGTATTATAATAAGAGACCGCGAATACCAAAATCAGAGTTTAACAAGTATCGTGATGGGCTTTTAATAGGCTCAGCCTGTGAGGCAGGAGAGCTTTACAGAGCTATTTTAAACGGAAGACCACAGGAGGAAATCACAAGGCTTGTGAATTTCTATGATTACCTGGAGATACAGCCTCTTGGCAACAACGCATTTATGATACGTGACGAGGATTCCGATATTGCTTCAAACGATGACCTTATCGATATAAATAAGCGAATCGTAAAGCTTGGAGAGGAATTTGGAAAGCTGGTTGTTGCAACCTGTGACGTACATTTCTTAAATCCCGAGGACGAGGTATACCGTCGTATTATCATGGCCGGTAAGGGCTTTAAGGATGCAGATGAGCAGGCTCCGCTTTACTTAAGAACCACAGAGGAAATGCTAAAGGAGTTTGAATATCTCGGAAGCAAAAAGGCTGAGGAGGTAGTCATCACCAATACCAATAAGATAGCAGACATGTGTGAGCGTATCTCACCGGTCAGACCTGATAAATGTCCGCCGGTTATCGAAAACTCTGACGGCATGCTTCGTGAAATCTGCTATAACAAGGCAAACAGGATGTACGGAGATCCGCTGCCGCCTATAGTTAAGGAAAGGCTTGATAGAGAGCTTAACTCCATTATTTCAAACGGCTATGCCGTAATGTACATCATCGCACAGAAGCTTGTGTGGAAATCAAATGAGGATGGCTATCTGGTTGGCTCGCGAGGTTCCGTAGGAAGCTCGTTTGTTGCAACCATGTCAGGTATCACAGAGGTTAATCCGCTACATGCTCACTATTTGTGTACACACTGCAAATACAGTGATTTTGATTCACCAGAGGTACAGGCATTTTCAGGCCGTGGTGGCTGTGATATGCCGGATAAGCTCTGTCCAAAGTGCGGCAGACCTTTAAGCAAGGAGGGCTTTGATATTCCGTTTGAAACCTTCCTCGGTTTCAAGGGAAACAAGGAGCCGGATATCGATCTGAACTTCTCCGGTGAGTACCAGAGTAAGGCCCACAGTTATACAGAGGTAATCTTTGGGGCCGGACAGACATTCCGTGCAGGAACTATCGGAACACTGGCAGACAAAACCGCCTATGGTTATGTAAAAAATTACTTTGAAGAGCGGGGTGAACATAAACGGACCGTAGAGATTGAAAGACTGCTGCAGGGGTGTGTGGGAGTCAGGAGAGCTACCGGCCAGCACCCGGGAGGTATCGTAGTACTTCCTATGGGCTGGGATATTTACACATTTACACCGGTACAGCATCCGGCCAATGATATGGAAACATCCATTATCACTACCCATTTTGACTACCACTCTATTGACCACAACCTGCTGAAACTTGATATACTGGGACACGACGATCCTACCATGATCCGTATGCTGGAGGATATTACCGGAGTAGACGCTGTTACCATCGGCCTGGATGATCCTATGGTGCTTTCACTGTTTGCGGATACCAGTGCACTGGGAGTAACGCCGGATGATCTGATGGGATGTGACCTGGGAAGTCTTGGGATTCCGGAATTTGGTACAGATTTTGTTATGCAGATGCTCCGGGATACCAAGCCGAAAAACTTTTCGGATCTGGTCCGCATTTCTGGTTTGTCCCATGGAACCGATGTATGGCTGAATAACGCCCAGTATTATATTGCCAGGGGTGACTGTACCCTGTCTACGGCCATCTGTACCCGAGATGATATTATGATCTACCTTATTGGAAAAGGGGTGGAAAGTGGTCTGGCATTTACCATCATGGAGAGTGTCCGTAAAGGAAAAGGTCTCCGTGACGAATGGATCCAGACTATGAAAGA